>Ga0080013_1000030_pt1 | contig 183365 bp, 224 predicted proteins | sample ETNvirenome_6_85_FD_69236 | JGI IMG/M metagenome (GOLD analysis project Ga0080013, IMG submission 69236) | Marine viral communities from the Pacific Ocean - ETNP_6_85 (SPADES assembly) (version 2) | ecosystem: Environmental > Aquatic > Marine > Oceanic | place: Pacific Ocean | collected...
CCCCTCACAAACCATCAAAAAGGCACATTATGAAAGTTGGCGATCTCGTGGAGCTTGAAAGCTGGTGTAAGAACCGTCACAGACCCGCGATCATCACCAAGACCATATGGTTTAATCGCCAAGTTGAGATAACATACCTCGATACAGCCGAAAAATCAACCGCAATGAGGGACAATCTTAAGGTGATCTCGTCCGCATGACAGCTCTTGACACACTTTTTACCTCCACTAAGGGGCACCCTTATTCACGGTATCAAAAACGGCGATTATGACCAACGCATAAGTCTTGACGCAAGACACAATATTGACAATTTACCCCTTGACTTGCCCCCCGATATAACGTATAATCAAGGGGAAGAAAGGAAGAATCATATGAGATGTGCGAGACAACAAAAGAAACGAATCAAAAAGCTGGTTAACACAGCCACAGCTAGCATGTTCTGGTCGGGCATAATGCTAACCCTATACGTCAATGCCCTGCGCCAAGTCCACCGCACCTATGCAGCCAACAAGCGAGGCAATTGAAAGCACATGAAAGTCGGTGATCTTGTTAAAGTTAAACGCTCCTCTCTTGGCGTGTCTGTTGGCACGATGGGTTTGATCGTATGCTCCTATGATATCAGGGGTGATTACGACACCAGCCCGGGCGAGAAGGTCCACGAACTTCAACTTATTGGCCCGAAGCCCCTGAACCGCCGCTATCTGGATAGAGACTTGGAGGTAGTGAAATGAAAGTCGGTGAGTTGGTCCGCTGCAAAGCAAACGGAGTATGGGCGTCAGGCGGTGAGACTGCCATCATTATGAGCAACCCCCGCCTAGGTAAATATGGGTCATCTTTCGTGGACATCCTCATCAAAGGTAAGCGCATCCAAGCAGACGTTCAAAACTTGGAGCCCATCGATGCAACCTAGCGGCGCACCAGATGTTGGCGATCTTGTTATGTGCGGTGACTGGGCGAGCTTTCACCGCTGGCACACGCACCCAACCCCGGGGATTGTCTTAGAATGTCGCGGCATTGAGTGTTTGGTTCTGTGGACCTCCAATATACAGGATTGGCGACCCAGGACATTGTTGAAGGTTATCAATGAGCGCCGTTAACCTCTTGAGACCATGGTTGACATATGGTCGAGAACACAACTTATATATTGATCAAAAATATGGCTAATCATAACCTCAAGCCCGGCGATCTGGTAACCGTAGACTTCTGGCCATTTGCCGATCCCACCACAGGCATCTTCGTCCGCGATGACACTACCACAGCACGCTATAGCGTAGACGGCGGTGTGAAGCTTGCACCGATGGCTTTCGTCCTGTATGATGGTGGTATCCACAGCACACCGATTGACAAGCTCCACCTATTGCAGGTTAACGAATGATAGGCGCATTATTGGTAGAGCTGGGGGTTGTATTGATAGTGTGCAGCGTTATATTGCGTGGTTAAGCGCGAAAGTGTGTGTAAGTGTGTGTGCGATTGGCGAAGCCTCGCAGAGCGAAGCGAAGCGATGTGCAGGTTAAAGCTTGCATATGGGGGTGCCCCCCTACCCCCCCGGGTGGCGGGAAGTATGTCTCAGTTAGCCCACCCAGCGATCCAGGGGTGAGATCCGTTCTCTAGCGGCGCCAAAAATTTCCCCAAATCCACAAACCCCCGCACCAAAAAAACCCCCCAAAAAAAAATCACAAACTTTCGACCACTGACCGCCCACTACAACATACCCACCGCACTACATACATCGCATCACTTCGCCCACTGACCATCACCAACCATCACCAATGACCCGACCATCGCCATCGCTTACCCACACAGAAATCACGAACCTCTACGAGCTAGCAGTCAACGGCTTGATGACGCCACAGCAGGCGTCGGTCTATCTCCCCGAAGTGCTACGTATGTTGCTGACAATGATGCGAGAGCAAGAGAGAAAATAAAGCACAGCCTACCCGCTATCGATCCTATGTATGATCATGGAAGAGAGCAGAAAGTATCCGAATATCAAAGTTGGGGATCTGGTCACGTGTGATTGCCATGGCGAGATGGCACTCGTCTTGATGATCTACGACTTGGACGGCTTTAATCGTGGATTGGTTTTGATGCGATGGCTCAAGTGCCCAAAATGGTATGACTGGCCAGAATGTATGCATGCGATCTCTAGTTTGCGTTATGCCGAGACCACAAAAGAATAAATTCACAAGACCGAATGCAAAAAACCCACTATTTATTGGTGCAGCATATGCAGATCTGTGGTATAATAGACGCGGGACCACATATGGTATTAAGCCACAAGGAAAAAAATCAAATGAAAATCACAAAAGCCCACCTTGCGCGAATCATTCAAGAGGAGCTGGCGGTAGTTCGCAACCGTCAACAGCGTCACTCAGAAAGCGTTATGCCCGCCATCACCGCCGCACACCTCCGCGCGCGAATCCAAAAGGATATCACAGAGCTGGATGTAGAACAATTGCAAAGTGTTATGACTGCAGTGGATGCGGCACGTATGTTAGCCGAGGAAACGTTAGCCGAGGAACCGTTAGCCGAGGAAAGCGCCGACGAACAATCCGCACATGTGCCAACACAAGTCAACGAAGGCTTCGAAGGGCTTACCCCTGAAAACGTTCAGCTTGTGCTGGACGGTGTCACCAAGCTTGTCACCCAGCCCGAGATTGCTGCGATTCTGGCTACCGGTGGCATTGCAGCTGCACTACAAGCCATCCGCGAAATGATGATGAGTGGGGCGGCAGAACCAACAGAACCAACAGAAATATCAGAAACCCAGGAGCAAAACGATGAGCATTGACATTTCAAAACAAGAACTGATGAGAATCATCAAGGAAGAACTTTCTTTGATCGATGAAGAGCAAGCGCGCAAGCCATCCCTTAACGATGCGATCACTGCGGTAGCCACTGTGGCTCATGTGCTGATGGAATTGCAAAATCTTGTGACCGAGAGTCCCTATGCCGGTGAGCTGATTGCCATGGCTGCGGAACATACCGATGTGATGCAAGGGTTTGTGGATGCACTCGCGAGCGCGAAGACATTTCGTGGAGCCGCGGGTCATAGCCATGGTGGAGAAGACACCAAAGCTGACCAAATGACTCAAAGGCAAGGCAACCCCATCACCGGGAGATGAGCGGTCCAAACTCCTGGAAATCTGAGCTGGATGTCGGGATTCTCGTGTGGTATGACGGCGATGAATATACGCCACGTTATCTGTCAAAAGAGATCGGCATAATCGTCAAAAGGAGTGCCGGCAAATACAACATCCCAACTTATAACGTCTTTTGGTTTGCCGCCAATAAATACACGGATACTGTGGGCAAGCATCTGCTGCCTGTAGAGCAACACGATACATACGACGAGGTCCAGTATCAAAAATTGGATTATCCTTCCATACTCTGACTACGTATTGTGGAGGCTCCCGTATGCGTCGTGTTATAGTGGTTGGTGCGCTGGTTGCGCCGGATGATTGCAACTATCCGGACGAAATATATGTCCACACTTGGGATTGGGGGGTTGTAATCGGCACGATGTGGAACACACCTCCGGAAGGATGGTGGACGATACTGACGAACAATGGCAAAGTGATTACGGAGTGGCATGAGAATCTGGAGGTGTTGTCCGAAGGCGATAGCCGTGCGACTGCGACAACTTGTCCTCGCAAGGATGCGGGATGAGGCAGCGTCGAGATGCTTACAATCTGCATGTTGGGGACTTGATAGAACCCGGCGACCTGTACATCCGTAGAATTCTGTTTAAGCCCGCTCATGTACCCAAGCTTGGGATAGTCATCGAGGTTGTAAGATTGTGGGAGACATATGATGAGGTCATTGGACCATTCGCCTACAATGTGCTTTGGCAAAATGGAGATTATGAGTTGGTGTGGCCGGACGAACTGGTTGTTGTATACTGTTCGGATGATTCGTCGGATGATTCGAATGAAGGTGATGTTTCGTCCCGCCATCCGAAGGATGAAGGTGATGTATGATTGGCTGGATTGTAACTCACAAGAACCTTCACTTGATTGGAATGATAGTCAATGTGCATTATATCGAGACACATTCTTACTTTGTGGAGATCAAATGGTTTGGGCGGAATGCCCCGGAGACGAACTGGTTTGACATAGCGGCGATTGATGTGCTTAGCCGCGGCGGTGGTGCGCTCTGAGCCGTTGGAAAAAACTTGATAGGGTGTGTGGGGCTGTCTGTGTGTGGGCGGTGTTCTGCGTGTGTTGGCGTTGGAGATAAAAAAATTTTGATGTGGTGCGCAAATGAGAGGGAGTTATCTATTTATAGTATGAAAATAAAACTCACAAGAGAAGCTCTTCGGAATATCATCACTGAAGAACTGAACAAATCTGACAAAGCCGAAATCAAAAAAATGATTGCCACGGAAGTTGAAGAGTCTGTGCCAAAGGAACTAAAATCCATCCTTCAAGACGAGCTTGAAAAAGCTTTGAAAACGAAGGCGACTAAAGATGAGATTGGCGAGATATCCAAAAAAATTCTGAAGAAACTTTATAAAGATTTGTCCTTGCAACATCCCTACATTATTGATAGAATAAAGGTATGAAAGAAGTTCACACGAACGCTGTCATTGGTGACTTTATAAAGGACCTGACGCCTCAACGCCGATCCCTCGGAATGGTAATGATTATTGATCGAGAGGTTAATATGATGCGCGTGAAGTTCCCCAAAACAAGCAGATTTCACTGGATTCTTTGGAACAACTTTGGTCAATACCAGGTAGTATGAAAATATTTAGGCATTTTTGAAACGATCGATGCTATATACAACCTTAAAAAGATTCTTGTTTGGGACTAAGAACCTGAATAAACGGAGAAAACTATGAAAATCGTTATCGCCATCGCAATAATACTCGGGAGCCTTGGCACTACCATGGCGTCCGAGAGCCTTGAGCCAAACTTGAAGGTAAGAAAGGAACAACCCATCACCAACGCCCCGTTGCCCTTCGTTATCCTCAAAGGTAATGATTGCAGGTTTAAAAAATCTATGAAAAAAGAAGACTTTGCGACAATCGCCCGCTATTGCATCGACAGTTCGGGTCACTATCCGCCATATAAAATCTGAAAAATACTTTTACAGCGGTGGCAGTCATACTTAAGGTGATGACGTACAGCACTGAGATTGACGAAGACGAATACGGAATATATAGAAATATCCGAATAGACAAGGGTGACATAATATATGATACCTTGTCGGGTGATATTGGACTGGTCCTCACACGATTTGACGCCATGGACGACCACCGGCACGATGGAGATGAGAGCCCACCACTTTTTGCTTGGAATATACTTTGGGCTGGTCAAAATATCGTTGATCTTGAGCGTATGCAAGCATATACTGAGATAGGTTTAAAAATCTTAATCCATAGCGCGACTTTCAAACATTATAAAAATATTTAGTGTCATGGACATTAATGAGTTGCACAACGACCTGGAATCTGTTATACTAAGTATAGGAGACATTGTTATAGATAATGTCACCGGATACTTGGGTATCCTTCTATGCTGTCATCATCGAATAGATATGTTGGAAGATGACGTGTATGTATGGGAGATTAAGTGGATTTCCAGACTGGAGAGCCACAAGGACAAAGCGGAAGTTTTTTCTATACCTGAGGTCACAATATGGGAAGACGAGGGTATGAGGCTTTCGATTCTTTCCGGAACCTGTGAATGGCATTCTATTACTGGAGGAACCTTTGAACCATAACTGGAACGTATATAAGATTTTCATCAACGGCCGGCGGGCGAAGGCTCCTTGTGTAATGTTTGAAAGTGAAAACGAGGAGACAGCTCACGCTCTCTTTAAAAGAGATATACTTCAAACATTGTCCGCCAAAGAGCAAAAATCAAAATTCTGTATTGTTCGTGCTGACTTGCCGCAAGAAAGGCAGTTTGAAGGCGGACTCTTAGAGGAACGTAAGAAAAGTAGAATCAAGCAAAAAGTTTTTGCGCGCTTAATGGACGGAAAGACTACATATGAGGGCCCAATGGAAGGAGGCTTGTTATACTCCGATGACACCGGCTGGGAATGGCAATGGGCCATTATGACGGCTGCAAATCATCGTTTTATAACTGCTATCTCTCCAAAATTTAAGAGTGGCAAGGAGGCAGACAAATGGATGGAGCACCAGCTTCTATTGTATGGCGAATAAACCAAGGAGACTTGGTTAAGATCAAAAAGCACCATTATGATGGCTCCCTACGTTATGAGTATGGCTTAGTGCTAGGAAACAAGAGGATGAATACGGAAACTCGTCTCCCTTGTGTCAGTGTGTATCGCTTGAAAGACTGCATCACCCAGACTTATGACGCAGGGGCGCTAGAGATCGTTTCACACGCATAGAATAAAAAATAGTTTTATCGATAATAAGGTCCCTAGTTATTAAGTTATAGCTGGGGATTTTTTTGTTATGTACAATAAAATGAGAGAAGCTCTAATCACCGCTTCTTATGTAGGGTTTGTATGCAATATAGGAATATTCATATGGGCTTATAAGACCGGGGACTATGAAATGAAGATGCTGAGCATCATGAATATGATGCTTTTAAGCTTCGCTATGTTTAATCGAATTCCAGAAGAAGAAAGCGAATGAGAGCATTCTACAGGCATATACTTCTTGTGGCGTTAACAGTGGCGGCTTGTAGCGACTACAACATTACATTAACCCAGCAAGGAGTGGACCTCACACTCGATCCAGAAATCGAGGTGACCCCCGCAAGAATTGATTTTGGCAGTCTGAACGTCGCCAGCGGAGAGAGCGCACAGGAAACTGTTACAATCAAAAATATAGGAACTGATTTCCTAGACATCGAGAGTATCGCTCTACAATTTGGCGATGCTGCATACACAATCGGACAGCTTAGTGATAGCGAACTTGAGCCGAACGAAGAGGCAGTCTTCATCATCTCATACACACCTATGGGTCGAAGTATTAATGCAAATAAAATAATGATTGTCTCAAATGATGAAGACGAGATAGTATCAGAAGTGAACATCACAGGTGAGGGCGATGCTCCGGAAATCTTCGTAGAACCTGATTATTATGATTTTGGAAATACGATGGTGGGCTGTGAGCAAGAGGTACACATTGACGTAGTAAACACCGGGAATGTCGATCTCACAATTGATACTCTAAACTATTTTGTCTCCTTCCCTGCAGAGTTGGCGGTTGATATAGACTTTAGCATTTATGGTCCACTGCCTTGGGTAATGGTTCCAGGGGAGACGAGAACTGTTGTTGTATATCACGCACCGGAAGATGAACACAGTGATGCTGGCTATTTGGAGATAGGTTCAAACGATCCCGCCACACCAGTTGCTTACGCATCTCAGGATGGTGATGCTGGTTTTGGGGCGATTTACGAAGAGAACTTTGAACAGAGAGAACATAAAAATGTTGATATCTTATTCATAATCGATAACTCTTGTTCTATGTCTCGTCACCAAACAAACCTTGTGGACAACTTTGACACATTTATTAACACGTTTGTTGCGTCGGGTGTTGATTATCATATTGGGTTTGTTACCACGGACAGCGAAAATCTGGTGGGTCCAGTTATTTCTGATGCCATGGTTGATCCGATCGGCGAGGTTAATACTCAAATAACAAGTATAGGAATTCTAGGAAGCGCTCACGAGAAAGGGCTGTATTATTCATATGTTGCTATTCAATCGGGAGCAGAGGCTGGTCCCGGAAGCTCGTTCTGGCGAGAAGATGCCAAGCTTGTTCTAATCTATGTAACGGACGAAGACGACCACACTACCATCGGTGCCACTCCTACATCATTGTATAATTATGCAATAGCTGCCAAGGGTGGCTCAGAATATGCGGTAGCTCACGCTGTTGCTGGTGATGTGCCAGGAGGGTGTATGAGTGGGATGATGATAGCCTACTCTGGCGACGTATATCATACAGTGGTGGGCTATTTTGGAGGAACATTTTTATCGATCTGTGCCGAAGACTGGGGAGGACCGCTGGAGACCTTAGCCAATGAGACCCTTCTCTCTCGGATGTTTTATCTTGCGCTGTCTCCACTTGAATTCACTATCCACGTAGACGTGGACGGGACGGAGAGTACTGAGTGGTATTATGATTCTGTGGAGAATGCTGTTATCTTTAACGAGGGGTTTACGCCACCGTCTGGCGCGATTATTAGCATCGAATATTCACTTTTGGAAGAGTGCGCTGAATAGCGAAAAAACCAGTGCTGGTCGGAAATAATGTTTTTCTTGGGACCGCAGGTATAAAATATGTTGGGCTTTGGTTCGGTGCAATGGTGTGCCGACGTTTTTGCTTTTTTCGCTACTAAGTATTAGAGGGCACACCCACTCATATCTTACAAGGACTAACTTTATGAAAACTCTATTTTTTCTCCTCTCCCTCATGCTGTCTCCGATTGCAGAGGCGAAGACAGAGACCACAAACGCTAATAGCAATCGACCAATGGTTGTTGATTCTACCAGTGCTTCCATGACTTCGATTGAGCGTAGAGTTCGCTCCGCGGCGGTGCGGGTTACTACGGCTGGCGGTGGGCATGGATCCGGCTCTGTTATCCAGTATAAGAAGTTTCAGTTCGTTCTCACAGCACAACATGTTGCAGATGAGAAACTTGGCACACGTTATGCGCTAAGCAACTCCTCTGAGAAAAGGGAGGGGATTCTTGTTTATTCTGATGAGGTTCATGACATTGCTGTTCTATGGGTCCCTCTTGAATTTGGAACGATTAAGCCTATGAAGTACAAGCCAATGTCCGATGTCGCAAAAATAGGAACCGAGATTGTATATTCTGGGTATCCATCCCATCATGATCTCATGAGCTTCCGCGGACGCATTGCCGGCTACGAACAAAGCGAAGAAAGGGGCACCCAGATGATGCTTCATTCTTATGGCTGGTTCGGTTGTTCTGGATCCGTACTCTACAATGTGAAGGGAGAAATCGTTGGTGTGCTTTGGGGTGTTGATGTCGAGCGTTATCCCGATTTCGCTATCATCGAAGACATGACTTGGATCGTCCCAATCAAAAATTTGGACTTAGATGCCGTATTGAAAAGCACTTGTGTTGGTCCCACTGGTGATATTGTTGAATGTTGAACGTTTAAGAACGAAAACTACTATTTAATATATCGCGTGGATATAATATCGTATTATTTTATCCCACCATCACAAAAACGGACAAAATAATGCTCTCTGACGAACAGATTCTTGAACAGGTCACCAATTTGCTTGAAAATGTTGGGAAAGCCAACAAAAAACCCGAAAGTTTGCTTCGGGAAATAACCGAAGACGAACTTACGCACATTGAGCGTGCCATCGAAGAGATGGGTCCTGAAGATCTTGCCTTTAATGAGATATTTAACGGCAGAAAACGCATTGTGATTGACTTTCCGACGATTGACCAGACAACTGACCTCGGCAAGTTTATTGATCAGTATAGAAAAATGGGCTATAATGTTGATTGGGAGAAGGGGACGATATCCGGCGAACAAACGCTGGCGATGACCTCACCAGATGATATAGCACTGCGGGCAATCGGGGGGCAGAACCACTCGGGGGCGAAGAAACGCAAAATCCAGATGAAAATTGGCAAGTTTTGGGGTAAAGTGGCTGATTTACACGCAAAAAGGAAAGTTTACACTGATAAGATCATCGCCCAAGCAAAGCTCGACGATCCGGACATCAATATCAGACACGATGGTCAGCTCACCGGCCGACAAGTGGCTGATGCCCTCGGAGCTGAGGAGCAGAAGAGATATTACCAAATCGATAGCCAGATTGATATGTATATTCCTAATCCAGGGCATTTTCCCGCGGATATGGTAGCATATGCTAAAGAAATGCAGAAATATTGGCAACTTAAGGCTGACTGGATCAAAAAGAATCTTTCTCTCGCGACAAACGACAGATATTCTATCATCATTACCCGTGATCCTGTCGATGTCCTTCGTATGAGTGATTTTGAGGGCATTAGTTCTTGTCATTCGCCTCCATCTCGGTCTGGCGCCAACGGTGAATACTATAAGTGCGCTGTTGCCGAGGCACACGGGCACGGTGCTGTCGCATACGTTGTTCCAACAGAAGATCTATTGCATCTCACGAACACCGGAAATATTGACAGCGCAGAACAAGAAATTCAAACAGGCGAAATCTTTGCTGACGATGTGCGGGGTCTGGGCGAGCTGCAGCCGCAAGCACGACTACGGCTGCGCCAGTTGAGATACTACAACGAAGAGTCCAAAGAGATCTATAGGAACAAGAGAATAGCAGACATGTCCGACGAGGAAATCGAAGATTACAGGGCTGGGAAACTGGAAAGATTGCCGGAGAAAACTGACGGCGTCGAGATAGCACTGCCTGAAAGTCGGATATATGGCGCCAAGATTCCTGGATTTAGGGAGCGTATTGACGCTTGGACCCACGAAGCGCAAAAAGAACAGATCAGCAATATGCCCCGCACTGAAGAAGGCGCAATTAATCTAAGCTCATTCATCAAGTTTGGCGGCTCATACGAAGACAATTTCACCAAGAGCCTTGTAAGCCGATGGCTGGGCGGTGCAGATGTCGTCGGTCGTATTGTGCAAAATACTGAAACGGAGGACAACTTGGACAGAAACCTCGTTGCGGGCCTCGAAGAACAATGGGAAATCGAGTGCGAAGAAATAGCGAGCCTCGCAAACAGAAGAATGGTTAACTGCCAAGTAGACTACGAGGTTGAAGATGACGGCGGTGGGGGTCTGTATATCGATGTCAGCGCAGGAATGAGCTTGTCTTGGGACACCGACGAGTGGTCAAGCTTGCCGAATCCGATTGAGGGATCTCATGCTGCCCAGGAACTTAACGACTACGGATTCGGGTGGATAGACTCCAGCGGAGCGAGCATCCACAGGCGAGGTGACAAAATAATATTCGTTTGCAATATTCTTCTCGAAGGTCTCCCCAGCGGCGGCGCACAAGCTTATGCCTACGATCCATGGGGTTTCGACGAGCTTTGTTCGGCCGTGGACACGGATGCCGACGACAAGTCCGACGGAGTAAAAGTACTCTTGACGCAATATTTCAAGCGCGAAGGCTACATTGCCGGCGGCGAACTTTACAAGCTTGGCACAGAAATTGACAATGGCGATCTCACCGCATACGAGTGGGACCTCGATACACAAGAAAGTTATGACGGCGACTACGAAGAGGTCGATGCAACGCTTAAAATATGGATAGATCCAGAAGAACTCGGCATTACTGATGTCCCGCAAGAGACTGTGGTGAAGATCCTTAACTCTCACGACTATAACATTGCAGTCCGCAGTATGATACACGAAGAGGGCACGAAATCAGAATACTTCGTTTCGGCCGAAACAGGAGCTACGGTGGCCAATGCCCCCGGCGCCGAATTCGCCATAACACACCGCATCTATGTGAGTGAAGGAGACCCCGCAGGGCAGGTTGAGGCGTTCACAGACATCATAGAAAATGCAGATGACGAGGACGTGCTAGCTGATATTTTTAAGACCGCCCTGAAGCGTTTGCTGAGCAAAGCACTTGCGGCCAACCAGAGCACACCCGTCAACGAAAACCAACGCATCGTCTCAACTTGGAAGGATTTCCTACGCGGATGAAACTCCTACTTGAAAATTGGCGGAACTATATTAACGAACAAGCCATACCAGACAGTGTGATGGATGAGATTACAAGTTATCTGCATTCAACCGGCAGAACCATAGATGATGTGGGTATAGAACAAGATGTTATTCCCGGCAATTATCGAACTGATATAAAACATTGGCTCAAAAGTAAAACAGATTTCGAAGGCGAACCAACTGACGATGAGTTAATTAATCAAATTTGCAAAGATGGTAAAATTACAACACCAGTTATAATTGACGCGGACGAAGAATATACTGTTGAAGGTAGGCATAGATTATTTGCCGCTCTTAAATGTGAAATAGATGTGCCAGTTGTTGTGATCTTTTCCAGAAAGGAGACAGAATGAAACTCCTACTTGAAAATTGGCGAGAGCACTTAAAAGAAGAAGCAAGCAGAGACAACTTCTCTTGTCCGGAGAACAGCGGTTATGGAACGGAATACTACAAGATTGATCGCAATAACCCTCCAACGATAGAACAGATCTCAGACTGCTGGGTGAATAACGAAGGCTACATCTACGACAGCAATGTCAACGCTATGAAGCCAGCCCTCTATTCAACCGAGGAGCTATCACCTTTCAGGGAATATACCAAAGAAAAGCTTAGGCGCTTGAAACCCGACTCTAAACTGTCTTATGACGAACTCAAAGCAGATATAGAGCAGAACGGGATCAAAGAGCCTCTGATGATCTTTATTGGACTGGATGGAAGAGTCAAGATTGGTGAAGGCAACCACAGACACCAGATCGCCTTGGAACTTGGTTTGGAGAAGACGCCTGTAAGGTTTATCTTTGCCAGAAGAGCGAGTGGTGGTAAGATGGTTACAGCTCTCAAAAAAGACGCCGACGAACTGGCCAAGTCCGCGGGGGTGTAGATGACCGGTTTATTTTTATTTCTGTTTTCGCTGATGTCTTGTGGACCCAAAGCACCTTGGGAAAAATGGGATGAGTGTGGGTACACCGCAGAAGAATACGCATGCGGGTTTACACTCACTGACCAAGATGGTGCTGAGGTAGAGCTTTACGACCATTACGAAAAAGTTATTATTCTTGACTTCTCAACAATGTGGTGTGGTGTGTGCCAGTATATCGGCAATGCCGGCGACGCGATCGTTGAAGAATATGGCGAGGAAAATGTTGTCTGGATCACCGTCCTCATCGATGACTTTACTGGAGATGATCCCGATGTCGAAGACCTGCAGCAATGGGCGGATTATTTCGAAATTAAAGGACCAGTTCTTGCTGGCTCTGGTGGAATGTTAGATGCGACGGGCGCCGATGGCTGGCAGGTTGACAGTTTCCCCACCATTGTAGTCATCGACACAGAACTTCGCATATACAGCCAGTTTGAGGGATGGACCCTCGGACCAGAAGCGGGACAACTTATTTCCGCGTGGACAAAGGAGTTACTGCGATGAGGGGGCATTTAGAAGAGCAGGGCGAAACCTATCTTGAACACTTTGGCGCTGCCTGTAAAATCTCATACACTCTCTTGGGAATGGCGGCGAAATGTTTTGTCCATTCTCTCTTCCCTTTTCTATTTACCACTGCTGTATCGAGCAGGCTCGAATATCTACACAGCATTACCATCAGGACCAAGAAATGAGGATAGACCATATCGCATACAGAGTCGCCGACAGAGAGGCGGCCGCAGAGTATTTTATCGAGGCTCTCGGATATAAAATAGCCGACGAGTTTGAGATCAACTTTGATGATGGCTCCTGCGCGCAGTGTTACGCGCTCACTCCGCCTGAGAGGGAGGGAGAGGACGCGGGGCTTAACGAGTGGTCGAAAGGTGGCGGTAGTAGCGAATACCACCTACCGCCAGAGATATTTGTTTCCGAGGGCACACCCGGGTCGATTGTCGACGACTGGGTCAAGTCCTCCAAAAACGGAGGAGTACACCACATTGCCTATCAGGTCGACGATGTTGCCGCATTAATGAAAGAGTGGAAGGAAAACAAGTGGGCTACGTTCACTACAGAGTCCCCCATCGAGGCAGACGGCTTGGTGCAGTGCTTCACAAATGAGCACCCCCTCACGGGTACAATATATGAGTTCATTTATCGCACGAAAAAGGGCTTTAATATCGATAGTGTGAAAGACTTGATGTCAAGTACGATGAAAGGGTGATCAAGAGGGATGCTAAAGTTACTTCTATTTTTGTCTCTCGCACAAGCCTCCACAGGAGAGAGCATGTACCTCCAATTTTGTGCGGGTTGTCACGGTGGTGACGGTCAAGGTGGCATAGGGGCGAATCTTACCGAACGCCTCGCAGTAAAGACTGATGATGAGCTTCTCGTGAGCATCCGCGATGGGTTGGACCAGATGCCGGCGTGGAGTTTCGTGATGTCCGAGGATGAGATTCGTCTCATTATTGTGTACCTTCGAGAGAGTTTTGAAAACTAAAAACTAAATACTTTATGGCTCACAAACCAAATAAGTGGTCAAATTTTGTCCGCGAGAGTGCAGAAAAAAAACAAATCGTTAGTGTTTTATGCTATAATGTAGAAGATGACAAGTTTTTGGTTATCAAACGCTCAAAAAATGATAGATTTAAAGCTGGGTACTGGGATCTCCCCGGTGGACATGTAGATCCGGAGGATCGTTCTCTTGAGTCTGCCGCAGTGCGCGAACTTATAGAAGAGACTGGGCTGAGCGCACCAGCCGAAAGCCTAGTTTATATCAAGAAGATCAACCTGAGTGGGGCAGATAAATACGTGTTTGCCACAACAGAGTTCACTGGGGATATAGAGTTTGTGCCGAACCCAGAAACTGGGCACATTGAGCACGAGGAACACAAATGGTTGAAGCCACAAGAAATATCGGATTTGAAACTATCCATTGTGCCTCACTATGTATTAGAAGTGGCGAAGGAAAGGCTAGGAGATGCACGTGCAGGGGATCATAGATAAATGGAAAGAGTTCGTGGGGGGTGGTGTATCCGAGATCACCAAGCTGCGCATCTTTGATTTTGATGAAACTATTGCCCATACCGAGGCACATGTTGGTGTGATAGAGCCAGACGGCACAACTTTCAAGCTAAATGATCAGGCTGACTTCGACAACTATATCAAGAAAGAGGCAGCCAAGTTCTCTGACATTGATGTGGAGGCGCCAGAGAACTTTGACTTGACTGTCGCTCTATCTGACAAGGATTATCAATTTGACTTCTCTGACTTCTCTAAGGTGATCAATCCCGAAGAGAACGAAAGGATTGTTAAGATCATAAGAGATCTAATGGCGGCTAATGAAGAAGACAAACACAGAGAGATATATGTTATGACAGCGAGGCGAGACGACGCTATCAAGGCTATCCAGAAGTATTTGAAGGAGCTTGGTTTTAGTCGGGGCGATTTTGCTGGTGTAATAGCTCTTGGTGGCGAATCCAAAAAAGAGGCTATCGAAAGATTGATCGCCAAACATATCAACGAAGAAGGAGTGACCACTATCGAAAGTATTCATTTCTTTGACGACTCAAAAAAGAACCTTGAGGACGTGAAGCAGCTCATTGGTGAGTACCCAAATATTGAAGATATTCGCATTAAGCAGGTTCTACCCGATGGTATCATTACATTAGAATAGCGTGCCACCGTGCGGAACAATGTAAAAAAGTTTATGCTAACAAAACATTACTACTTAGTGAATGGAGGATTCTTCAATGACCAGTAAGGACAGTTGGGATCAATACTCTCATCTTGTTTTGCAGCAACTTGAGACTTTGTCAAAAGCTATTGACTCACTTCGCCAAGAGCTACAAGACGTAAAACGCGAATTGGTGGAAATAAAAGTAAAAGAAGATAGAGTTCAAGATCTTAAGGTCTGGAAAGAGAAGATTGATGACATCGCTAGCCCTGTGCAATTGCAGAATATCGTCGAGGATGTTGAGGAACTCAAAGAGTTCAAAACACGCTCCGTGACCATTTTCGCAGTTGTACAGTTTATGATGGCTACGGCGCTGGCTATTTCTAATTTATTTTAGTTTGCAAAAATCTTATATTGTGTTATGCTGTTCGTATGAAAGAATATTCTGTTGGCACGTTGGTCGCGATACAAAATGAAAATTTGGTGAAGCCTATCAAAGTGGGACTCATTACTGAAAATGAGGAAGATGTTATTTTAATCAAGTGGCTGTGGTATGACCGTGGGTTTTTTCTTGAGGACGAAGACTCTCATTTCATAGAACTGAACAAAGAGATGCTGCTATCACCGACGCACTATGATCTCCGAGTTGAATTCAACAGATCTTTTTTGCGGCCGCTGAATACGCCGGTCCCTACTTAATAGTAGCATGTCTATAAGCGATATTGATAGAAACTTATTCAATAATATTTTAAAACAGATTGGCGGTTCATTTGCCGAAGGCGATGATTACGAGCTACTCCCCTCGGTACTCATAAGGGGCGCCGGGTTTATATGGTGCTACCAGCCAACAAAGCGAATGTTCGTAAAGATTTCACGCGGGACAGATGCGTACATCGTTGATGATTTGGTGGATGATATGGGTAGAGTGATGGTATACACTTCCTTTGGAGATTGTGTTATGATTGATAAAGAAGAATTAATTTTTACAGGATATGAATGATGTTATTTGTTTTAGGTGATTTTTGGAAGATGTTGATTATGGTTACGACCACTTGGCTTTGCTATGTTGCGGCAGGCTTTGAGTTTACTATGGTTACAATGGCGGCTTTAATGTATTTCAAGTTGTCCTCTATGGGTAGAGATTACTAAATTATTTCTATTCGGGAGCCTCCTTCTACTTATGTTAAGGATGGCCAGAAATAGAAGAAATAAATTTTATGCTTTTGACAGAAAGAAGACGGGAGCCTCAGTGGATCTCGTCTTTTTGGTGTACTCGCGAGATGATGTTACTGGGGAGGTGTCCGCTGGGCAGCCCTTTAGTGAGGAGGACGGCGCGAAAGAAGCTATGATAGACCTTTTAAGTCGAGGGGTCTGTTCCTGGATTATATGCTACAATGGAGGCTAAAGAACACTTTGGAAGCCTTACCGATGGTGATCTTCAAGTTGGAGATATTGTTGAATGGTCCAATTGGAATAAGAAGAAGGGGGACTGGATTTCAAAATATGGCATAATACTTGAGATCACCAGCGAACTTAAGGCTAACCGACTAATATCGGTGTCCAAGGTGGTGCCTATCGAGGAACCGTCGATTGAAAAGAGGTTTTTCACATTTAGTCTACGGCTTGTCTCCCGTACTGTCGGCGAAGAAACATAGAAATTTATAGACTTTAGATACTATATAATATATATTTATTGTTCTAAATTTCAAAACAAGGACTTAATATGCAGAATACTTTAAACGATCTAATCAAGCGTTTTATGCCGTTTGCCCAAGAGCGAATGGGTTTTGGTGAACCACCAAAGCTCTTTTTGCGTTCTGACGAGCAAAATGCTGGGGATGTGCTTGGAAAAACCGCTCATTATGAGCCCGACTCTAAAAAAATCGTGGTTTATATAAGCGGCCGCCATCCTAAAGATATTCTACGCTCTCTGTCTCACGAGCTTGTTCACCACGCCCAGAACGATAGAGGCGACTTTGATTGTGGCTGCGAAACCGCTCACGGATCCGTTCAAAATGATGAACATATGCGGGAAATGGAGAGAGAAGCCTACGAAACTGGAAATTTATGCTTCCGAGATTGGGAAGACAGCATAAAAAACACTACTTACTATGAATCTTTACAAAAAGGAGTTAAAGGATCAATGTCTACTAAAGAATGGAAAGATAACGAACTTAGCACACTCTTGCAAGAGAAGTGGGGCTTCAAGTTCAATCTTGACAACGGCACCAAAGTGCTAAATGAAAGCAAAGAGGCTGTCGAAGAAGGCTGTCCTGCTACTGAAGAAGAAGAAGAGGTCGTCGCCGAGGTTGCTGAAACCACAGACGAAACCGTTGAAGAAGCTGTCGAAGCGGAAGCTGAGACTGTCGACGAAACTGTTGAAGCAACCACAGACGAAACCGTTGAAGAAGCTGTCGAAGCGGAAGCTGAGACTGTCGATGAAACTGTTGAAGAGACTGTTGAGTGTGATGCTGAAACCGTTGAAGAGGCTGTCCCAAGTCGCTTCCCCACGGGTCTTCGCGAACACGTTCGTGTTGGTCTCAAGCTTGAGAACATCGACGACCCGCGCATCGATCAGACGATCACTCGCGCACACCAAATTCACATGGAGAAGAAAAATGGGTAAACACTGGAAAAGAACTCTCGTGGCTCGCAGAGCAACCGCGAACGACACCAACACTACCGCACCAGAAGCAACTACACCAGTTGTGGAAGTTGCGCCAGTAGTTGAGGAAGAAGTCGTTGTTGAAACTGCCGTCACCAAAGAGGCTGTGAAAACCACAGCAAAGACCACAACTAATAAGAAGCCCAAGGCTAAGAAGTCTGCAGCGGCTAAGTGAGGATAAACCTTTATGTCTCTCGATCGAGAATGGCAAAGTTATCTTCTGAATGAAAACGAGAAACATATATTCACGTACATTCAGGGTCTTCAAGAGATTATCGATAACATCAAGCCAAAAACAATAACCGAAGAACGTCGTCTTGCTCTCGCAAAGCAACACATCCGTGAGGTGCGTCGTCAGGCGCGCCGCCTGCTTAACGAAAATGTAGATCTCCAAGAGCGACTTAACATCTTGGAAGAAAACAAGGAAGAATAGCATGGGCGGTGCTGTGGGACATATGTCTCATCCGTTCGATCTCGGATGGGTCAATACAGGCTCTGACCTTCTTGATTTTTTTGAGAGGGCAAAGGTATTCGTTGAGAAAAAAGACGCAGCAGCAGTCAAGATAGACGGCGTTAACGTGTCTTTCAAGGTGGTGGATGGACCCAACGGAAAGGAGTTCGCTGTCGATCGAGGCTCTCTCAAAATGATCGACATTGACGGCATCACTATGGACAAAGTTGATGAGCGTTTCCCCGAAGGTCACGGAATGCGCCGGGGGATTCGCACACTTCTGACTATTTTGAACGGCGCCCTCCCCAGCGTCACCGGAGAACTCGCTTCTCTCGGTATGATGGATGACCCAACGCTGTTTTTGAACACAGAATACGTCGAAGGCACCACAAACATCACGAAATACGACGAAAACTTCCTTGCCATTCACGGACTTAACCAATTTTACCAAAAAACAGCCAAAAGTGGCGTAAGTAAGGGCAACACCCGACCGGGAGCAGAGAGACCCGAAGGGGTGAAAGCTCCTGCTCTTGAGATATCGTATGACCCGAAAGTTATGGAATCGTTTGTCAAAAAGCTCAATATCGTAGCCAATAAGTACGGTTTCCAGGTTTATGGCTCTGTTCCAACCGAAAAGATAGCTGATATTGACTATTCTGCCACTCTTGCAGAGCCTTTTACCGTGAAGATCTCCGATGACAGAGAAATAACCAAGCCTCTCGGCGACTGGCTTTCCGAGGCAACAAATCCGCGATATAAGGCTGTCAAGCTCAAGGACGGCAAACGCATTCACTCTCTCCATAAGGAGCTTTACAAAGCTATCCTCGCTGGTAGCGTACCTATCACCGATTTGTTGGAGGATACTGACGCCGAGGCTGCCATCTACGGTGCCGTTATTATGCACGCGACAAGGATGCTTGGAAACGATGTTCTACGCAGTCTCACCAGTCCTATGGGCGATGTAATGAGTCACGAAGGTATCGTACTGAGAGACGAAAAGCTTTTTAATACCCCGAGCCCCGTCAAGATCACTGGTGACTTTATCGTTGACACCGGGGACTCTCCCTTCCAGAAACAAGAAGAGCAAGAATATATTGATGGCGACGAGATCCTCGAACTTGATATTGTTGAGGACGATGAGAGCGACTTGGATCCCGTTAACGACACCAAGATGCCAAAAGAAAACAGAACCATTGCCATTGTTCCCGGTGCTTTTAAGCCACCACACATGGGGCACGTTGGGATGGTCAAAGAATACGCAGATATAGCCGATGAAGTCGTTGTGCTGATATCTAAACCTCTTAAAGCTGGGAGGCGGCTTCCAAATGGCGAAGAAATAACCGCAGATATTTCCCGGAGAATATGGGAAGTGTTGGTTGGCGATATGCCTAACGTTTCAGTTGAGGTTTCCTCTCACGCCTCTCCTATGACCGCTGCTTATGAATATGTTGGTGATGAGGGTCCACTTGCGGTCGGCACCAAGCTCGTCCTCGGTGCATCGACGAAGGGTGATGACTGGAAGAGATGGTCACGGGCACCAAAATATATCAAGCCCGGTGTAACACTGTTGGATCCACAGAAGACCGCTGTACTGCCCGGTACTTTAGCCAGTGGTGAGCCTTTTAATGCATCTGATATGAGAGAGCTACTTGGGCAGGCAGAAACTGACCCTGTGGCTGTCGACAAACTCAAGGAGTATGTTGGCGAGGCTAACTTGCTGGATGTGTTTTCTATCGTGGGCGTGACGCCTGCAGCTATCGACGAAATGTCGGCTATGGGTGGTGGAGCTGTTGGTGGATTTTCGGGTCCCATAGGGTCCAAGTCAGCCAAAAAGAAGAAGAAAGAAGAAGATTATTACGATCTTGGTCTTATAGACGAGATTTACGAACTACTTATTGGGAGAGGAAGTCTAATATGAACACACAGGAAGAAAAAGCCCTTCGTGGTAAGATCCGCCAACTGCTGGAACTTACCAAGCGAAAGAAAGCCCTTGCCGCCGAAAAAGCCGCTATTGACGAGGGTGCGCTGCGAGATTTGATTCGCCGCATGGTAGACGTGAGCATCTTACAGGAAGCTGCTGTTGGAGATAATGACCCAACTCCCAACAAATCTACTGGCATTAACGTCCTTGAGGACCTTCTCAAGAAAATCGTTCCTGTGCTTGAGACTGATTATAAGGCGTTGACCACTGATGATGAGCAGCGCAGGTCTTTCCGTTCCCACATCATCAACGCTGTTGTCAACACATTGACTCCAGTTGAGATTAATCGGGATGCGGAGGAAGACTCTGGCGGTCTCGAAGAAGAAATCGACGTTGGCATTGGTGGCATCGAACAAGAAGCTGGTGAAGATGATAAGTTCATTGATATTCGTACTGACGCAGAGATCGCAGCGGATGAAGCACCAGAAGAGACAGACCCCAAGGAAGACTTTGGTAAGGGCGTTGAAGGTGCAGATGAAACTGGTAGGAATATGGCATATGCCTCCTTTAAGAAAATTGAGAGCAGCGTCATTGACGCTTACGACCTTCTTTCCAACCCAGAAGACCAAGAACTATTTTACGACTATCTCGTAGCGAACTTGAAACTATACTTCGACAAGTTCGAAGGCGAGTTGTCTCCCGAAGTGGCTGAGCCCGCCAGCCAAGCCTACGACACTGCCAAGCAGGACCTCTCTGCGGCTGGCGAGGAAGAACTTGAACTCGAACTGTGACACGTGAGAGGCTCGAATGACAAGAGAGGCTCGACGAGAAACAAGAGTGTCATTAACCACCTTAAAGATGAAGGTGTTGTCAATGATGAACTACTTGTGCTTGTTAATAATTTAACTATCGAGGATCTTGTAGCAATCAAATTAGAGATGTCTTCGCGGTTTCTCAACAACAGGCTTTATGGTTTCGATATGTGGAAAAAAAGTGACCATATATTAAAAGAGGCATTAATTAAGTTTGCTATTTCTACAACACACTCTAAAAAGGACGCCGCAAGGTTCCTTGGAGTAGATATGACGGAATTTCGCAGGATCTTAAAGCAATTTAAGTTCGAAAGTTTCTTTGAAAAAGGGGATGATTTGGTATCGACAAAATAAGAATAAATAATAGTGCAAGCAGGTTAGACACGACCTTAACAGTTCAAAACTGCAGTAACTGCAAACAACAACAACTTTGACCTCGTAGCTATCGCTGCGTAGTCGGGAGGCTGCCCAAAGCCTTCTATCCAATTTGGGCGTGGCAAGAGACAACTTGTAAAAATCAAAAATGGACACCTCATCAGTAACGTTAGACTCGGCTTTAGGGATGAGTGGATCTTCGAGGCTACATAGAAGAAGGGCTTATGTGGCTACCTTTCTGGTTTGGGAATAAACCAGACAAGCTTGTGGATGACTTGACTTTAGACTTATTTTGAACGCGAGTGTCGAGGCTCGCCATCTCCACCACGCCCATGTAGCTCAGTTGGCAGAGCACCCCCTTGGTAAGGGGGAGGTCAGCAGTTCAAATCTGCTCATGGGCTCCATTTTTCTTTTGCAATCGAGACGTGGAGCACTACTTAAAGATATGAACCAGACATTCAAGATCGTGCCCAAGACCGGCGTCATCTACGTGATCCAAGAGGCAATCAAGCTTGGCTTCTATCGAGGAAATCCTGAATGGTGCAACCTTGGACAAGGGCAACCAGAGACTGGGAAAATACCCGGGGGTGTTGCGCGTATCAAAGATATCAGTTTAGAACTGATAGATCAGGAGTATGCTCCCGTAGGCGGACTTAAGGAGTTGCGTATTGGCATCGCCGATATGTACAATAAACTTTACCGTGTTGGCAAATCCTCTCAGTATACTTTTGAGAATGTATCTGTCTGCCCCGGTGGTCGACCTGCACTAACAAGATTGGCTGCGACCATCGGTAACATCAACTTGGGGCATTTTCTTCCCGACTACACAGCTTATGAAGAGCTACTATCGACCTTCCACAGCTTCAATACTATCCCTATCTTACTCGATGGAGAAAGGGGATACAACTTTCCCATTGAAGAACTCCGCAGAGAGATCCTTGGTAGAGGGCTTGGTGCTCTCCTTATTTCGAATCCCTGCAATCCAACCGGAAAGGTCATTCCCGGCAACACCCTCAAGCAGTGGGTTGAAGTGGGCAACGAACTAGATTGCGCGATGTTAATGGATGAGTTTTACAACTCGTATATTTATACAGGCACGACTGGGAACAAACCCATCAGCGCCGCCAGCTATATTGAAGACGTTAACGAAGACCAAACGGTTATCATCTCAGGTATCACCAAGAACTGGCGATATCCAGGGTGGAGGATCGCTTGGGTCATCGGACCTAAAGACGTTGCCTCGGCTGTCACCTCAGCAGGCAGTTACCTGGACGGAGGAGCCCCCAGACCACTTCAAAAAATGTCAGTAGGGCTGATGGACCCCGTGAGGGTTCTCGACGAAACTGAGGCATTACAGAGGCACTTTCGCCAGAAAAGAAGAGTGCTTCTTGACGGGCTTCAGGATATTGGGGTTACTTTCGAAAGAGAGCCCGAGGGAGCCTTTTATGCTTGGGGCGACGTGAAGAACCTGCCGGAGCATCTGAATACTGGTGAGAAGTTTTTTCGAGCTGCTTTAAATGAGAAAGTGGTAGTAGTGCCCGGGAAGTATTTTGATATTAATCCTGGCAAACGTCGCAGCACGTCCAATGGGCGCTTCAATACATATGTAAGATTTTCGTTCGGTCCAGAAATAGAAGCTATAGAAGAGGCGATGACTCGCCTTAAGTGGATGCTGTAAGGGAGTCGCCATGAATATCAGTAAAAGTTTAAAATTCGGTATTACATCTGTCAACGATGTCAATATCTGGTCCAATGGATTGGGACAGAATATATGGTTCTTATTCAAATTATTAAAAAAGGTTGGATACAACGTGGAGCTTGTCTCACAATCCACAAAGATTACTGAAGGGAAATTGTTTTCTGAGCCCATAGTATCTCTCCACGAGGAGAGCTGCCAGCAATATGATTTTATTATTGAAATTGCTAATGGATTGACAGAGAGCTTAGCAGAATATTATACTCAACAGGGTGGAAAAATAGTCACTATACAATATGGCAACAACCTTCTTATTGAGATGGGTGAAATGATCTATAAACCAGATATGCTTCCCCGAGGTATAAGGACACGTACAGAGATTTGGACCTCCCCTCATTATGAGTTTGCCATTCCTGCTTATAAAACATTAGAGCAAATTGATATTAAAATTTGCCCTTATATCTGGGAATCCGAATTGCTTAAGGCTCAGTGTATTGCCAAGAAATATGATCCATATTTTAATCTGGAAAGAGATACCAAAAATGTTAGTGTACTGGAATCCAATTTATATATTGTTAAAACCTGTAAGATTCCAATTTTGGTAGCGGAGAATCTCAATCAAAGGAGACCCGACTTGCTAAATAATGTTTTCGTATACGGATCCCACGAACTGAAGGAGAATAAAACCTTCGAGCAGATGGTCAGGAAGTTAACGACATTTGCTGAACAAAAGATTTCCTTCGAACACCGATACAGCTTTCCTTGGTTGGCTCACAAAGACATGCTTGGGGTTATGATCTCCCACCAGTGGAACAATGAACTAAACTATTTGCAGCTTGAGGCTATGCACTTGGGCGCCCCCTTTGTTCACAATAGTCCGGTGTTCGCTGAATATGGATATTATTATCCTGATTTCGACGTTGAGCAGGGTGGGCGTGCCTTAGAAATGGCGATGGAGACTCATAAAGATAATTTTGAGTTCATAAAGAAGAGAGAAGCTGAGGGGCTTTGGAATTATGATCCTAAGAACCCTAAGAATATTAAAGGGTATGTTGAGCTGATTGAAGAATTCGCTGCAAAGCATATTAAATGATCTTATGGTGCTCTCGTTTTTCTCATTTCTGTATAAGTCAAATGCCCCGAAAGCTTCAAAGTCGAAAGCAGTAGAGACTGAATCAGACGAAATAATTGACTCTCTGTGGGAGTTAAAGGATTCCTTTGATCTTCCTACTGAAGAGATTGAAATTGCTGAGCTTTCTAGACTTGTGTCCATCGAAGCTAATAAAAAAAGATTGTAACAATTATATTTTTTTCTTTACAACCCCCTTGACAAGGTGTATCTTATAGAAGCCTTCCTACTAGCACTGCTAGCAAAAACTGATATAACTAACTTAATCTCTTCTTCTTACTTTCTTCTATTTTATTAACTTCTTTATTACTTTCTTTCCTTCTTGATATTGTGTTAGTTTTGCTAGTGTGCTAGTGTAAAGCTTCATGGCTTCATACATATTATATGAATGATATTTTTAAAGCTTTAATCGAGCCTTGTGATCGTGATCTCAAAAGGATGGCTGTTGTTGCTAGTGTCACAGCTTTGATATTGCTTGCCTCTTGTTTGCTGTCTCACTCCGTTAAATTGCAGATGGACGACGGTGCAATATTAATGGTGTTTAAATGAAGCCCTTGAGCACTGCATTCACTATTTACTTCAGTGGCTTAAAAAACCTTGGTATGGGGGATTAGCTCAGTTGATAGAGCGCCGGCTTTGCAAGCCGGAAGTCGTCGGTTTGATCCCGACATCCTCCACCATTTTTATTTTTAAGACTCCAGTTTAGGTGCGGCAGATGCAAATAAAAATAGCATTTTACAAAGGTGGTGGTGACTGGCGAAATAGCGTTATAAGATGGTGGACGAAAAGTATTTATTCTCACGCCGAGCTGATATTACCAGATGACTACACCTGGGTTAGCATTAGCCCAAGGCTGAATTCTAAAGTAGAGGCAAAAGTTAAGTTAGAACATAATCCAGATATGTGGGATTTTGTAAGTTTTGATATCACAAGAGAACAGTTTGAAACCATTATGGCGTTCGTACAATGCACCAGTGGATGTCGATACGATTGGTTCGGAATGCTCCTTTCTCAATTCACTCCTTTTCGAATCAAGCAGAAGGGACGATGGTATTGCAGTGAATGGATTTCGTATGCATTGCGTATTTCAAATGTGTTTGACTGGAAGATTATTAAAATATATGAGCAAAAAGACTTATCTCCAGGAAGGTTGCACAGACTGGTTATTAAGCAAAAGAAAATGAACATAGCGAGTTGACCGAGTGGACGAAGGTGATCGCCTGGAAAGTGATTATACGGTAACACGTATCGAGGGTTCGAATCCCTCACTCGCTGCCATTTTTTTTAAAACAACATTATGGAAACAAAAGAAAGAAAATATTCCCAAGACGAGTGGGTTAGATATATACTCTGGCCAGATAGTAAACTGCTACGCAAAGAAAGGCGAGCAATCATCTTGGAGGTGTTAGAAAATGACCCGCACTATCATTATAAAATTTACATTGATGCTACAGGTGACGTTAAAAAAGTTAGAGAGACTAAACTCTTTCCTGCTGAATAAGCTAAATACTAAAGAGGAACCCTTCCGCTGCCCACTATGTGGGTACTCTCCTTGCGACTGCGATGACCATTAAAAATATATTTCTATATCTCTTTGTACTGCTGCTTAGCTGCGGGCCCGATTATGGTGTACACACAGAAGTAGTAGAGGTCGTCGAGGGTCCGCCAACAGATGTTGTGGTGGACTCACTTATCCAGCCCTCCCCGCCAGAAAAGATCGATGTGCTGCTCGTGCTTGATACATCTTGTTCGATGTCTGATAACTATGATCAAGTCAGCCGAGGTGTAGAATTTCTCAGAGGGGATATTGAGCAGTTAACCATGGATTATAAGATCGGGTTTATCAATACATCTCTTAATGGACACTATTTTTCCGGACCATATGATGTCACATCCAATGTGATTGACTTCCTCTTAGCTCCTTGGGCTTTGACGGGTGACTCTACCGAGGCTGGCTTTAGCTCCTTATATAGGTTCGTAACCACCACCCAAGAAGGTCTCGATTTCTTTCGAGAAGACTCGGATAAACTTATTATTTTTATATCTGATGAAGACGAACAGAGTTCGATTACCGCTTCTATTATTCATGATTGGCTGAAAGATACATATGCCGCTGTACAACACGATATCGTGTCAATTGTTGAAGTAGAAGGTGGAGAGTGTGCAACGTCGTCATATACTTTTACTGTTGGGACGAAATATATTGAGTTGGCCAACTATTACGGCAAAAATGGTGTAGATATATGCAGCGACTGGGAGGAGTGGCTCTCAGATAGCACTTTCCTTGTTGGGGAGATTAAACATATTAATTTGTCGGAAACCCCAGTCGAGGAGAGCATTATTGTTTATCACAACAATACAATAACGGAATTATGGTATTACCTTCCAGAAACTAATACAGTATATTTAGATTTCTTGCCCTCTGAAGGTGACCTCATAGAAGTTGGATATGTCGCTTTTACTAAGTAAAGTAAAAATTACTATTTTGATTTTGTTTTCGGTAGTGTCAATATTTTTTTATATATACCTTTTAGCCTCTGTCTATCGCAAGAAAACAAAATCCCTTCACAAACGACCAAAAGGTGTGGTAGACTCTGTGGGTAGAGACGAGTTCATCGAGGAGCTGTCTCGCCAAAAACTATATTTCGACAGAGACCAAAGCAGATGGATAAGACTAAGACAGGTGGATTAAGATGGATCTAGGAAAGGAGCCTTTAATATTATTTGATGTCGATGGGACGTTGACGGAATCTGGCTGCACCATAGCCGAACCAATGATCTCTGCGTTGGCAGGCTTAGCGCGTTACGCAGAGATCGGGTTTCTATCGGGAAGTCCCTTATCGTCGCTCAAGAGGCAACTCTGGCCTGCGCTAAATAATGGAATAATAAAAATGAATTCCCACATGCTCCCGTGCAACGGCACCGAGTACCTGATCCCACAGGGCACCGACGGAGAGATTGATTTCCTAAGGATCCATCAAGCCTCGATGTCATTAGAGTTAGGCGACAGAGATTTTAACGATATTATGAAGGCTCTTTGTATGCTACAGGCTGAAATGGTTGGGGAAGATTACAACATCCCGTTCACCGGACAGTTTATCCAGAATCGAGGCTCTATTGTCAACTGGTGCCCCATCGGTAGAGGAAGTGATTCAGTTGATAGAGGCGTGTTTGTTGAGGCAGATATCGCCCATAGTATTCGAGAAAAATACATCAAAAAGATAAGAAAAATGTTTTTTGATATTGGCGTCGAGGTTGTGGTGAAGTTTGGTGGTGACACTTCCTTTGATATATTTCCCCCCGGCTGGGACAAAACTTACGTTTCTAATCATTTTGGCGAATCTACATGGGATCTGTGGTTTGTAGGCGATAGGTGCGGCGAAAATGGAAACGATTATGAATTATTCGAGCAACTATCTCCAGCTGGCAAAGCTTTTGAGACCAGTGGTCCGAGCGAAACAATAGAAATTATTGATTATTATATATTAAAGGAGTTAATAGTAAAAGATGAGCAGTTCTAAAAAAACAGTAATGGTGTCTGGTGGATTTGACCCAGTGCATGCTGGGCACATTCGATTGATCCGCGCCGCAGCCGAGTACGGAGATGTAATTGTTATTGCCAATTCTGACGGCTGGCTTTATAAGAAAAAGGGCTTTGTCTTTATGACCTTTGAACAGAGAAGAGAGATATTAATGGCTATTAAAGGTGTGATTTTTGTCGGGGATGTCGACGACACTGATGGCACAGTGTGTAACGCCATCCGCGAACATACGCCAGACTACTTTGCTAACGGCGGTGACAGGCAGAAACACAATACTCCTGAGGGTAATATTTGCGAGGAACTTGGTGTAAATATGCTTTGGGGCGTCGGCGGCAATAAAAAAACATCTTCTTCTTCTAACCTAGTTGAAAATGTAAGAAATTTTAGCCCCAATGGCTTGAAATTTAACAACAAGCATTCAGACAAGTAGAACTTGACATGTCTTTCTAATAGTTACATTAGTGTGCTTAAGGAGTGCGGTGTATGGAAGAACACGTAAGCTCAGATTTGGAGAGTTTTAAAGCCCTGAAGCTCGACAACTCATACCGCCCAGTGTCGATAGTTAATGCCGTAGAAGCACTCGTTCTTTGTATCGTAGGTAAGGCGTCCGCCATTGAGGAATACGCAAGAGAGATACGTTCCGCCAGCAACAGTTTTAAGCTGCCAGCCGTAATCGTATTGAATAGGTATGTTAAATTTAGTTTTCACGTTGTCACAGCCAATCGAGCAAATATCATTTGGCGAGATAAGCATATATGCCAATATTGCGCGAAGAAATTTCCGACATCAGAACTCACTATGGACCATATCGTGCCAAAAAGTAAGTTTGGTGCTAACACTTGGGAGAACCTCGTGGCGGCTTGTAAGAGGTGTAATCAGAAGAAAGCTGATCTGACACCATCCGAATCAGGTATGTACCCTATACGGGAACCACGTGAGCCCCGCGTAACCCCGCTTAGCCGAATATCAGAGGCACATATTAACGATCTGTGGAAAGAATATTTATGGTCTTTAACTTGACAACCTAAATATAACGTGATATACTGTTATAACACTTGCAAGGGTAGTCTAATTGGTTAGGATACCGGATTTTCACTCCGGATGATGCGGGTTCGAGTCCCGTCCCTTGTACCATCAAACGAGAGAGTCATGACCAAAAAAACAAAAGAAGATTCACAGTGCTTTTTTTCTGAGCAAGGGCACTACAACTTTGTGTATCCGACCAAAAAGAGAGGCATCCTTAAGAAGGGCTGCTGCATGGAGAAGCTTCCGTGGATCTCGGGAATCGCTACGGAGAATTTAATAGCTGTGAAGGTGTTTCGCTCCTGCCTTCTTCCATTGGACATAGATGATAAAACCATGGACCAAATGTGCCCCCCCAAAGCAGACGTTCAAATTGTCGTCTGGGTCCAAAAAGAGTTTTACCAGGGTATTTAAAAATAATGGGGTGTAATTCAATTGGCAGAATACCGGATTGTTACTCCGGAGGTTGTTGGTTCGAATCCAGCCGCCCCAGCCCCCTTCGAAGATGAATAACAAACTAAGAAATGCTCATGATGGTGACAATACTTTTGGCTTGGTTGTGATTGCAGTTGTGATGATGCTTTTTGGTGGCTACTGCCTCAAGATTAGTCTCTTGGACCCGGGTCAATCCTTATCCTTTCCTGCCATCACGATCTCACCATCTCCACATGAAGAAAAATGACTACTCGCGACCAAACCCGCCGCCAACGATATAACAGAAAACGAAAAGAGGCGAAGCTCTTTCCAATTGATGTTGCTTGTATCGATTTCAAACACGATGGAAACACCGCGTTCCTTATTCGCTCTGCCGCTTGTTTTGGCGCAACACGCCTACATATTATAGGCTCGATGGCAAAGCGCAGCGAACTGAACCCCTTATCAGGGAGTCTATATGACTATGTTGAAATCATCCAACACTCTACACCCTACGATTTTACGGCTTATTGCCGCGAAAAAGAGATTTCGCTGGTCTCTGCAGAACTGGCTGGCGATGCCGATTGCATTGACAATTTTAGTTTTGATTTTTCCAATCATATTTGCATCGTGGTTGGGCATGAGGAGTCGGGAGTTCCTGTTGAGATTCTCAAGAACAGTAAAAAAGTATATATCGATATGCCTGGAGTCGGATTTTGTCTGAACGCCTCACAGACAGCAAATATCATGTTATATGAGGCTGTTAAGCAGTATAATTATCGTGAAAAGCAACTTGAGATGTGGTCACGAGAGAAAACGTCATATTGCTTGCCGTAGACCTACTTAATACCGTAGAGGTAGCATGTCTGAAAAAAAGAACTATGTCATCGACACCAGCGTTTTTTTGACGGACGCTGAATGTCTTTATAAGTTTAATGAGAATAATATTTTTATTCCTCTCAAGGTCTTAGAAGAGATAGATAATCACAAGAAACGTCAAGACTCTGTTGGCGGAAATGCGCGCCGTATTATTCGCATTCTTGACGAACTAAGAGAAACCGGATCCCTCCAGCACGGTGTTACCCTCGGCGATGGTCTTGGGCGCCTCCAAGTGATGTCCTATGAGTGCCTCAACGAAGCCATCTTCCCGCCAGACTTAGATGTTCATATTCCGGATCATATTATCATAGCGACCGCTATGGCGGTTAAGAGTCGGTACCCAGAAAAGCAGATGACAGTCGTCTCGCGAGACATTAATATGAGGGTCATATGCGATAGCGTCGGTCTCCCTGCGGAAGATTATACATCCGAGCTTGCCGCAGTTTCGTCAGAGCAACTGTATCGAGGACACTCCGAGCACTTTGTTGACGATGAGGTTATCGATCGCTTTTATTCTGGCGATGACATTTATATCGAGGACATCCCAGACACAGAAGTTGGTGGCATCTATCCGAATCACTACTTCCTTCTCAGATCAAACATCAGCTCACAGAAGACTGCTTTAACTCGCTTGATTGAGTATCACTTGCCCCTGCGTAAGATTATACACGACCGGGTTCCAGACTGGAACATCGAACCACGGAATAAGGAACAGACTTTTGCGATAGATTTATTGCTCGATCCAGAAGTTAAACTTATTACCCTTGTTGGTACTGCTGGCAGTGGAAAAACACTCGTCAGTCTCGCAGCGGGGCTGCAGAAAACCATCGGTCTCCGCGACAACCAATATGACAGGCTTATTGTGTCTCGACCAGTTCAGCCCCTTGGCAAAGACATTGGCTTTCTTCCTGGCGACCTGAAAGAAAAGATGCTTCCTTGGCTAATGCCTATTCAAGATAACCTCCAGTATCTCGTTGGAGACAAAAACGCACTTGAACTCTATATGGAGAAGGGCAAGATTGAGTTGGAAGCTATCACTTACATCCGTGGGCGCTCCATCGCCAACTCTTACATTGTCGTTGATGAGGCACAGAACCTCACAAAGCATGAAGTTAAGACTATTATCACTCGCGTTGGCGAGAACACGAAAATAATATTAACTGGTGACATTGAACAGATTGACAATGTATATGTTAATGAGACATCTAACGGCTTGGCTCACGCCATCGAAAAATTTAAAGACTATCCGCTTGCCGGGCACGTCACCTTCACCAAGGGTGAGCGCAGCGCGTTGGCTTCGCTCGCAACGAAAGTGCTTTAAAAATAAAAAATACTTGTTATAATAATATAAATAAGAGGAACACAAATGAGTGAGAATAACCAGACAACGGAAAACCCGTTGCTTGAGGTTCCAAATAAAGACACGGAACTTAAAAAGATGTTGGTAGAATATACCGGCACAAAACTAGATAGTGAGGAAGTAACCGTCCAGATGATTGCTGAAGTATTGGCAACAGACTTCCCTGAGTTCGCTTTCGCTTTCGCCGAAGAAAACTTCATCCGTGGATACGAGTTGGGATTAAATGATGCTGAAATACTTGCAAGAAGCACACAAACGAACATTAGAACAAGTGAGTAGCTTCTATACAGCCGCTGGCATTCATGTTTTTGTGAAGGACCCGATAGAGAATAAAGAAGTTAATCTTGAGGCAGTGATATCCAAGGTTGAGGGAACTGTTCCGCTTCACCTGTTTGATGAAATAGAGATGATGGCCATCGGCGAGTTTGCCGAATTCGAAGAACGTGATATTAACGCCTTCTACGAAGACGGTATCTTACACATCACCAACCGCCAAGACTCTGACGAGGACTTGTTCGACGATATTCTTCATGAGGTGGCTCACGCAGCCGAGGAAGCATACAGTTATGACATCTACGGCGATCAGGAGGTTAAAGATGAATTCATTCGAAAACGTCAACATCTCCACGACATCTTGTGGCAAGCTGGGCACGAGGCTCCTCTTTCGTTTTTCCTTGACCCTGAATATGACGAAGAGTTTGACACCTTTTTGTACAAGACCATCGGATACGAAGACCTATCAGTGTTTTTGTCTGGCTTGTTCCTTTCTCCTTACGCTGCCACATCTTTGAGAGAATATTTTGCAACAGCGTTCACGGAGTTCTACTTGGACCCTAATCATTCCTTTCTGCGAACCACTTGTCCCGAACTGTATAAGAAAGTTTCACAAATACAGAAAATAAATACTTGACAACACTCACAGAAGTGGTTATACTATAAAGAACAACGGAGGCTTTATGCCACATATTTCTTACTCGGAACTCAAAGACTGGGTTACTTGTGCCTTTTACCACAAACTAACACGAGTTGATAAAATTGATGGATTCAAAGGTAATGCTTTCACCGCGTTCGGAAATGCAGTCCACGCTGTCTGCGAGAAGAAGCTTCTAAAAGAGACCATCGACGACAACGAATATTTCCTCAAGGAATTCGACAACTATTTGGCTAAGGTGCCCGATGATGTTGAGATGGACCCTAAGCTCATCAGCGATATGCGAGAGCAGGGGAAGCACATCTTCCCAGAGATCGAAGACGCGCTCGAAGACTATTTCGAGGAGTTTGAAGTTCTCGGCATCGAGATCCCTTTGATGGAAAGCATCCAGGATGAAGAGGAATACAACTTCAAGGGCTTTATCGACGGTGTTGTCGCTACGCCCGACGGTAAGGTCCATATCTTCGATTGGAAGACATGTTCCTGGGGTTGGGACGCTCGACGCCGCAGCGACAAGCTCACCACATATCAGCTCACACTTTATAAGCATTTTTTCTGTCAGAAGATGAACATTGATCCAAAGCTGGTGGAAACTCACTTTGCTCTACTCAAAAGAACAGCTAAGCGAAACAGGGTAGAATTCTTCCGAGTTACAAGCGGCCCGAAAAAAACTGAAAATGCCCTTAAACTTTTGCACAAGGCGTTGTACAATATTAAAAATAAGCGATACATCAAGAACCGCTTGTCTTGCAACCGATGCAAGTTTAGACATACTGAACATTGTCCATAAAAAAGACTAAACAAACTTGAAAGTATAGGTTATGATATTATCATAATCTGGGAAAAAGATTATCTCTCTGATAAAGAGAGAACAATGAATTCAATAATACAGGAGTTGAAAAAATGAAGAAGAAAGTTTTAGTGCTTTCTGACCATCCGTTGAGTGCTTAGCGGATATAAAATCGGGTGAATTGCTGGAAAATCCTTAGAGCATTTTATACTACAACGTGATCAGAAATGATGAGCGTGAGAGTTAAAAAATAAAATGATTGGACAATCAGCCGCCAATCCCCTGTTCAGAAATGATGGGGCAGGTTCAGAGACTACGGTGAATCTAAGTCGCGAGATATGATGACAATCCGACAGCGCCCGGCATTCAAAATGAATGATGATATAGTCCGGCTATAAGTGAAAGTTTATAGGTTTTGTAAGTCCCAGCGGAGTTGGAACACAAACAAAGATTATGATTGAAGCGCTTCTTAAAACAGGGCGCTATCAGTTTGTTTGCCTCGGCGGTGCGGTGAAGCATCAGAACTATGAACCTCAAGCTGTGGACCCCCACGGCGAAGACTGGCGCATTTTTCCTATCGACGGATATGGCAACCACGAGATTGTCCGCTCCGTTATTCAGAAGGAACGCCCCGATGTTCTGTGGTTTATGACTGATCCACGCTTCTATGAGTGGCTTTGGGAGATTGAGAACGAGGTTCGCGCCAACATCCCGATGGTCTATTACCATGTCTGGGATAACTATCCGGCACCTCATTTCAACGGAGTCTTCTATCGTTCAACTGACCATATCGCATGTATCTCGAAGGTGACACACGATATCGTCCAACAGGTCGCCCCAGAAGTCGATAGCACTTATCTGCCTCACGCCGTCAACCCCGATATCTTTCGCCCCTTCAAAGGGACCGAAGAAGCGGACGTTGTCGAAGAGTTGAGAAAGCAAGTCGTTGGAGCACAGGACCACAAAAACAAGGACAAGAAGATCTTTTTCTGGAATAACCGAAATGCTCGCCGCAAGCAGAGCGGAACGCTTATTTGGTGGTTTAAGGAGTTTCTCGACGAGGTCGGACACGACAAGGCGATGCTCTTTATGCACACAGATCCAAGAGACCCCCATGGACAGGACCTCCCTCATATCATCAAGCATCTTGGTATGGACCAGGGGCAAGTCCTCCTTTCGACCACTAAAGTCGACCAGAAGAATCTTGCAGGAATGTATAACATGGCTGATTTCACAGTCAACATCGCAGACGCCGAAGGCTTCGGGCTTTCAACTTTGGAATCTCTCTCCTGCGGCACCCCTATCATCGCAACGATGACCGGCGGTCTACAGGAGCAGGTCACTGACGGCGAGAACGAGTTTGGGTTCCCGCTCAAGATTGAGTCGAAGGCAGTCATCGGCTCCCTCCAGGTCCCATATATCTACGAGGACCGCATCTCGCAGCGAACATTTACCAGGGCGATGAAGAACGCCCTAAGCATTTCCAAGCGCCGCTATAATAAGATGTCTATCCAAGGTCGCCAGCATGTTGTCGAAAACTATTCATTCGACAACTGTGAAAACCAATGGGTTAGCCTGATGGACGAAATTGTTGAGAAGCACGGCTCGTGGGAAACTAGAAAGAACTATGATCGATGGCACTTAGTGGAGGTAGCATAAAATGAAAAAGAGAATCTTAGTAAAGGGCCCAGCCCTCACACGTTCTGGATATGGTGAACAAACTCGTTTCGCACTTAGGGCACTTCGTTCCAAGGAAGAAGAGTTCGACATCTATATTCAACCCCTCGCATGGGGACAAACCTCTTGGACCAATGAGTTCGATGAGGAACGCGCTTGGATCGATGACAAGATCGAGACAACTATTGAATACATCCAGACAGGTGGACAATTCGATATGTCTCTACAAGTCACTATCCCTAACGAATGGGAAAACCTTGCCCCAGTCAATGTCGGCTATACTGCTGGCATTGAAACCACAAAGGTCGCCCCCGAGTGGATTGACAAGGGCAACCAAATGAACAAGATTGTTGTTGTTTCCAGTCATTCCAAGCAGGTGTACGAGAACACAGCCTATATCGCTACGAATCAAGACACAGGCGAACAGGTCGACTTTCGACTTTCAACTCCTGTTGAATCCGTTGGATATCCTGTGAAATCATACGATAGCGTAGCAGAATTGCCCATCAAACTTAAGACGGGTTTTAACTTCTTGTCGGTCGCCCAGTTCGGTCCTCGCAAGAATCTCGCTCACACTGTTGGCTGGTTTATCGAAGAGTTCGAAAACGAAAATGTAGGACTTGTTCTTAAGACCAACATCGCAAAGAACTCTCTCATCGATCGAGAGAAAATCACCAAGGACATTCAGGAGTTTGTTGCGCGCTGGCCAAACCGTAAATGCAAGGTCTACATCCTTCACGGCGATATGACCGACGAAGAAATGCACGCCCTTTACACGCACCCACAGATTTCAGCAATGCTCTCTCTCACCCACGGCGAAGGCTTCGGTCTTCCACTGTTCGAGGCAGCCTATTCAGGGCTCCCTGTCGTGGCTCCAGGGTGGTCAGGACAGCTTGACTTTTTGGTTGATAGTGAGACTGGCGAGGACAAATTTTACTCCGTAGCATTTGATTTAAACCACGTTCAGGAAGCAGCCGTCTGGCCAGGCGTTGTGATGAAAGACTCCATGTGGGCTTACCCCCGACCAGCATCAGCCCGCACCGAAATGCGCAAGTGCTACACTGATCATGTGGGCAAGGATGGACCTGCTGCCCGCGAGTCTGCAGAAGCTTATGCCGAGACTCTCAAGGAAAGGTTCGGTGAGCAGGTAATGTACGAAGCGTTTGTTGAGGCGATTGGTACCTCCACAAGCAGTGTTGACGAAGAGATCGAATCTTTATTTGAAGAAATAGAACTGTAGAACGTTATGTTGTTTTTTGTTTCTGATCTCTTTGTTGAGCAGTACGTTGGTGGAGCAGAATTAACATCTGAGGCTATAATACAAGATTCTTTATACCCTGTTACTAAAATAAATTCTAATCTTCTTACAACGAAGCTCATGGAAGAGAATAAAAGTAGCTATTGGATCTTCGGAAATTTCAGTAATGTCTCAAGAGAGTGCTTGATTTATGCAGTTAAGAACCTGAACTATACTGTAATCGAGTATGACTATAAGTTCTGTGCTCTGCGATCGGTGGAAAAACACAATACAATAGAAACTTGCAATTGCGAAGAGACGCTTCATGGGAAGTTAGTCTCTTTGTTTTTGTATTCTTCGAAGAATCTTTGGTTTATGTCTGAAGGGCAAAAAAAGAAACACATTGAAGTGTTTCCATTCTTAAACAAGACCACAACACGAGTACTCAGTTCTGTGTTTTCAAAGACGACGCTGGATTTGATTCAAAATTTTGATGTAACTGAGAAAAACGATAATTGGATCGTGCTTGGTTCCCCTTCGTGGGTAAAGGGCGCCGATCAATCAGAGAGCTATGCTCTCCAGAATGATTTAAAATATGAAAAGATTTTTAATTTAGAATATCACGAATTTTTAAAAAAGATGTCTGAATCAAAGGGGGTAATCTATCTACCCAACGGCGCTGACACTTGTCCCCGATTCATTATTGAAGCCAAGCTGTTAGGGTGCGAGTTGATAATGAATGATAATGTCCAGCACAAAGATGAAGAGTGGTTCAAAGACAAGGAGACTATATTAAAGTTTCTTTCTGAGCGAACAGACGTATTTTGGACCGGAACAGAAGAGTCCTGGAATTTGGACACCCCCGACGCATTTCAAGGGGAAGAGGCAAAGATAAATATTGTTATACCATTCTATAATGTATCCAGCTGGATTGAAAAAACTATAGGTAGCATAGAGAGGCAACGATATCAAAATTACCATTGCTATCTAATCGATGATTTGTCTACTGATGATACTTCTGAGGTTATAAAAAGAAGGATTAGTGATAATGATAACTTTACCTTAATAACCAATAAGGAAAAGAAGTTTGCTCTCGGTAATATCGTCGACACAATAGAGAACAACTATGAGCCAGAAAGCATTTATATTTTATTAGATGGCGATGACTGGCTACCTTCCGTTAACGTTTTCTCTCACCTTAATCGGACCTACGCTGAAGAAAGCTGCTTGGTCACATATGGTTCTTATGTGTACCACCCGAATGGAAGAAGAGGTGTAGAGCCATCAGAGTATCCTAAGGAGACAATCGAAGCAAACTCCTATAGGGAAGATAAGTGGCGAGCTTCTCATTTGAGAAGCTTTAAGGGGAAAATCTGGAATAAACTGGATTTAGATGTGCTGAAGGATGAAGACGAGAGTTATTATGCGACAGCTTATGACCAAGCCGTTATGCTGCCTTTATTGGAAATGTCCGCCGAGCGCGCTATCTTTATTGACAAAATTTTGTATGTTTATAATAGGGAAAACCCCAATAACGTTGATAAGGTTAAACAACAAAAACAATTTAATACTGCTAAGAACATAAGACTTAAAGCTAAACACACAAGGGTCGATGATGAAGATCTTTCTTGAGAATGTCAATCTAAACAGCAATGGGGGACCAAATTCGTTTGCGAAGAAACTCATACCAAGCTTTACGGCTGAAGGGCATTCACTCGAAGATGTTGACAGCGCAGACGTAAGCTTGTGTTTCATCGAGAGCCCACGAAGTAAAACGATCCCACGTATCCAGAGATTAGACGGGATCTACTACAATATTAGATTCAATTTTGAACAGCAAAACAGAAACATCAAAAGAACATACGATGAATCAGATTCAGTTATATTTCAATCAGAGTACGGCAAGAATCTAGTTCAGACTTTCTTTGGAGAGCATAGAAAAAGTGCGGTCATACATAATGGCGCAGACTTAAGGGCGATAAGTAATGTGAAACAGTTGCCCATCAATAAAGAAGGTAGGAAAATTTGGAGCTGTGCCGCATCTTGGCGCCCGCACAAGAGGTTGAGCGAGAATATAAGATATTTTTTGGAACATAAAGGACCGGACGATCTTTTGATGGTTGCCGGCGACGTTCAAAACAAGCTCACAGATAGTGGCATATGCTATCTGGGAAATATCAGCCAAGACCGACTTTATTCCATCTATAAAGCTTCTGATTATTTTTTGCATTTAGCTTGGCTGGACTGCTGCCCGAACGTTGTAGTAGACGCCCGAGCGTGCGGAGCAACTGTAATTTGCGCAAGCTCTGGCGGCTCAAAAGAGATCGCTGGTCCCAACTCAATCGTCATAGAGGAGGAGCCATGGGACTTTACGCCCCTTGATTTATATGACCCCCCCAAGTTGAATTTCGATAATAAGCTTAACAATCTTTGTGATTCGGGTTATGATATTGATGATATTGCAAAAAGATATATTAATCAAATGGAGGAGATTTTATGAAAATTGGTATTGTTGGGAATGGATTCGTCGGCTCCTCTGTCGCTTATGGATTTTCTGCCCAAACAGGGTGTGATGCAGAAATAAGAATTTATGACAAGTGTGAGAAGAAATCAACTCATTCGCTATATGAGGTGGTTAATGAATCAGACTTTGTTTTTGTATCGGTTCCTACACCATCAAATAGTGACGATTCGATTAACTTAGATATTGTACACGATATTTTTTCAAAAATGAATGATATCAACAATAGACAAGACAATGTGATCCTTCTTCGGTCAACAGTTACCCCTGGAACAACCCGGGATATTAAATCTCGCTGCCCGAATTTGAGAATTGTGTTTAACCCAGAGTTCTTGACTGAGAGATCAGCAAAATTTGATTTTATAAATCAATCAAGATTTATTCTTGGGGGCGAGCCGGAGGACACCATAAAGGTAGCCGAACTCCTCAAGAAGAGGTTTGGCTTCGCCATACCAGTCTTACAATCAAACTACGAGACAGCGGAGATGATAAAGTATATGAATAACTGCTTCTTCGCCACCAAAGTCACCTTTTTAAATGAAATGAGGCAAATCGCTGATGTCTCGGGAGTAGACTGGGACTACGCCACCGAGGGCTTTGTTAGAGATGGTAGAGTGGGGCATTCTCATCTCTCGGTTCCGGGACCAGACGGCCATTTTGGCTTTGGAGGCAGCTGTTTTCCAAAAGATATCCGAGCGATGATCTCCTATGCGAAAAGAAAAGGAATAGACCCAAAGGTTCTAAATTCTGTATGGGAAAAGAACTTAGAAGTAAGAAAAGACAGGAATTGGATGAATATGCCAGGAAGAGCGATAACGGACACCTCAGAGGAGAACAGTTGACATGATTGGAGTAAAAAAGATAGACTCTTACGGAGACTATGTATCATTGCAGAAGAGCAAAACAGAAGATCCAGAAAGACGAAAAAAATGGATTTCGAAAATAAACGAAAACAAAGAAAAATTTAAGCCCACATTCCAACAATATGACGAATACCTCAGTCCCTTTAAGGATAGTGTAGTTTACTGTTTGGGAGCCAGGACTGGTGAAGAGGTCTTGAGTCTGCGGGACCTTGGCTTCACGAACGCCTTGGGCACAGATTTGGTCCCATTCGAGGAACATGTTATAGAATGTGATATACACGATATGGTCTTTGAAGACTGCTCTGTCGATCTGTATTACACAAATATCTTCGATCACGCTATGGACCCTATTAAATTTATCACAGAGATCCAGAGAACACTCCGCTCCGGCGGCCGCTGCTTTTTCCAGCTTCAGCTTGGTAGACAGTTAGACGACTATGGTATGCTCTTTATAGACGATGCCACCGACTTTCAAAAGTTGATCAATAAATTTGAAAACTTGAATATAATCCTGAGTGAAAAAAATACTGTTCTGACGCCACATAATCACGGACTAAACTGGAATATAATAATAGAGAAGAATGGCTAAGAGACCAACCATAATCTTGGTTAGTGATTGCGATCATATGACCCTCAATAGGGCGAGAAGTGTCTTCTCGGCTTTGAACGCACATGGCGTGCCTTTCACCAATGCGATCTTCAATAAACTGGAGACCTATGATGAGCACCCCTATAGTGGAAGGTCATTAGCCAAGCATTGCAGACCCTTGGAGACTTGCTCCGTGGTGGATGAGACCGCGTCCGCCTACATAGAAATCTTAAAAGAACAAAACAAGCTTGGCAATGAGATCGCGTATCACGGAAACTCACAGATTTCTAATGACCGGGAAGCATTCCTTTCCGGAATCAGGAATATTAACTCTCTCTGTGATTTAACAATGACAACATATATTGAGCACGGTGGAAACCCGGGCTCTCACCCAATAGAGGGGTGCAAAAAAGAGACTTTAGCTATGGAAGGAAAGAACATGGATTCTGAATTCTACGTTTATGATTTAATATTAGAAAATTTTAAACAAGCTTGGTGTTATTTTGATTTAATAGATTTAAAAAAAGAAGATAATGTCTCCTTAAACAAGCGGGACATTTTTTATAATAAGGACGGAATGAAACTCATGCGCCGTGCCCGCGCCGGGGATGTTGTCAATCTTTTACGGTTTATGAAAAACGAAGATGACGTGTGCATCCTATACACTCACTTTGGTTATGATGGGTACCCTACGGGGACTCTGTTAGAAAGTTGGAACACGCCAAGAAGCGTCGAGAAGAACTGCCTGTTTTTGAAGAGGCTCCAGAAAGAAGGGTTCAAGTTGCAGACCATTCAGGGATATCTGAGCGAGCAAGATGATAAAAATTAATTACCTTGAGCCAAAGGGAGGCTTGTATTTTAGTGAGTTGAAAGCGGCGTTTGGAGCTTCTGTTGACTTTGAGATGTCGAGCAACGCGAAGGACGCCGACTTTATTGTTCTTGGACCCGGATTCTTGTGTGATGAATCATTGGAAAAAAACAAACATCTTCCCTTCCATAAACTCGAACAGAAGAAGAGCCTTTTCCTAAATAAAGAATACAAGAACTTGGATCAGAAAATAAAGTTCATAAATGACAACGACATTGAAATAGTTTTTACCACTCACCACCATTACGAGAAGTGGAACGAGCGATGTCCTAAAGCTAAATTTTATAAAATTCCATTTGCTTATAACGAATCTACATTCAAAGATTACGAACAAGAAAAGGTTCACGATTTAGGATTCACTGGGAACTTGTTTAACAAGGGTCCATATGTGGGCGATAGGATAATGGGAAAGAACTTTAATAATGTTAGAGAGAGGATCTTTAACGAAATCAAAAATAATGGCTATTATTCTACTTTAAATTTATTCTTGGGTGAGGGCGTCTATCTTCACGGCGAAGCCTACGGACGAAAGATAAACTCAACAAAAATATGGATCTGTACCCCATCGGCGATAGACTTAGTGGGAACACGATTTTATGAAGTCATGGGGTGCAAAACCATGCTTATGTCAAAGGTCATTGATGGTGAATCGATATATGATGGCTTGTTTACCGAGGGTGAGCATTTCGTAGGATTCAAGGACGATCTGAGTGACTTCACAGAAAAGGTGGACTTCTACTTGTCAAACGATTCCGAGAGGAACAGAATATGCGAGGCTGCCTACAATTTGGTCAGAGAAAAACATTGCTGGAAACACCGAGTTGATAAAATATCAGAAATCTTACAGGAGAAATTAAATGAGTAGATGTTTGGTTACGGGACACAAAGGTTATATTGGTTCGAGACTCATGGCGAAGCTTAAGGCTCTCGGACATGAGGTTATGGGTATCGATATAGCAGAGGAACACCCGAAAGATATAAACGTATTTTTAACCGAAGATGAGGAGGGAGGATTCCATCCGCATTATTATGATTTTAAACCAGAATACATTTTCCACTTGGCTTGCATCCCAAGGGTCGCATACAGTATTGAGGAGCCAGTGGAAACCTGCAGGAACAATATTCTCGCGGGCTCGAATGTTTTAAATTTTGCTCGTAAGGTCGGCTCCGTCAAAAGAGTTATCTACTCCAGCTCTTCCTCAGTGGTAGGGAACGGCGAGGGACCCACAAGCCCCTACGCACTGCAGAAATACACAACCGAGTTGGAGACAGTTATGTATGCTAAGCTTTATGGAGTTGAAACAGTGTGTCTTAGATATTTCAACGTTTATTCGCCAGATCAAAGAGCAGATGGTCCCTACGCAACAGCGGTAGCGAATTGGATGCGGTGCATTGGTCAAGGTTCCGAGCCTTTCATTACTGGTGACGGAGAACAGAGAAGAGATATGCTCAACGTGAAGGATGCTGTGTCGGCAAACATTTTTTGCATGAACCATGTTGGCGCTTTTGACGGCTCTGTTTATGATGTCGGAACAGGCGAGAACATTAGCCTCAATGAAATCAAAGAAATAGTAAACACGCATTCCCCAGGCGTTAAGTTTTCTTACGTGAAAGAACGCCCAGGGGACGTTCTATTAACTAAAGCTAATACCTCGCCATTAGAACAGCTGGGCTGGAAAACAAAAGTGAGTATCGTAGAAGGTATGGAAAAATGCTTCTCAAGAGACAATCTACGCAAACTCATCGAACAACAAGCTACACAGAACAAGAAATAAGTAATAGAATCAAAGAAGATGTTGAACTTTATAAACAAAACTATAAATGATAATAAGGAGAAATAAATGAACAACACACATAAACTATCAAATCAGGCACTTGGTGCTGTGATGATGGCTCTGCAAGAGTCGCTACTAAACGAATTGGATATTGTCCCCATCCTCAAGGGCTTCGAACTTGTTGAAACTGACGATGGGCTCGTGGTTAAGAACCCACCAACTGTTCGAATGACCAACCAACAAACTATCTCTGAACAAGACCTAAAAGGTATGATAGAATAGTGCCTAGATATCGATATAGTTGCAATGTATGCGAAAAGGAAGTAGTAGTGTTTCACGGTATTAACGAAACTCACACAGACTGTTCTGAGTGCGAAGAAGTTAACACAATGCAGAAACTACTCTCAACAGCTTTCATCGCCAACACACAGCAAGTAGACGATGAAGTAAGAAAGACTGGCGCGCTCACCGAAGAATATATCGAGCGCAACCGCGAAGTCTTGCAACAGCAAATAAAAGAAGCGAAAGGAGAAAATTATGAGCCGTCTTGAAATAGTATTAATAGCGGTGCTCACTCTGTCCACGGTCTTTAACTTGCTGGTGTTTGTATACGCCCGAGAAGCGTTAGCTCGTCTGCTCTCAGCAGCAGATGAATTCGGCGACCTCAAGGAGATGACCGATAGTTTTTCAACTCACCTTCAGGGTGTATACAACCTTGAGATGTTTTATGGAGACCAGACATTGCTTGGGCTAATGGAGCATGCCACTTCTTATAACGAGTATCTTGGAACTTTTGAACATATCTACCAACTAACAGAAACAGAAACAGAAGAAGAGGAAACAATAGATGGCGATAGTCCCATTACCAGCTAAAAAGAGACGAAGGTCGAGAGGAAAAAGTAAGAAAAATCATTACTTTACCCAAGTTCACGAAGACGCAATAATAAGATATTGCAAGACTGATGACATGCAAGAGAAGACAGAGTTGTATGTGACTCTCCTTCGCCCAGCCTTCAACGAGATGGTCGACAAGATCGTATTTGCATACAAATTCACCACCCTGCCAAACATTGATAGTCTTCGAGACGAATGTAAGGTCTGGCTGATGACTATTTTGGATAAATATAATCCTGATAAAGGCTCCAAAGCCTTTTCTTATTTTTCAGTCATTACGAAAAATTGGTTTATTCACAAGGTTAAAAAGCAACAAAAGCGCAATAAGCGAGAAGTTGATTACGACAACATCCCCAAGAGCTACGAAGAAAAATACCTTTCCACGGACGAGTCCTATGTGACTAACCGTGAGGAGAAGGAGTTCTGGGTCTCATTTTACAACGAGATTCGCTCTTGGGACGCCTCACAGATGAAAGACAACGATCTTAAAGTGTATCGTGCCATTATCATTCTCTTCGAGTCAAAAGAAGAAATTGAGATCTTCAACAAGAAAGCAGTGTACCTTTATTTGCGAGAGATCACCGGACTCAACACCAAACAGATAGTAAATTCACTCAAGAAGTTCAGAAAGAAATACTTTCATTTCAAGAATGAGTGGCACAGCGGGATGCTATAATATTAGAAAAGTGCTATTTATTATAAAGGAAAATGCTTTATGAGTAACAAAGATCTAGACACCCTTATTGATGAAGCACTTGGGAACATACGTGACGACCGCAAGGCTGCTCGCGAGTTCTTAAATGAGATCGCCAACATGATCGCCGGCGACCCAGAACAGAACAAATATTTAAGCACCGTTGCAGCCAAGCACGTTGAAACAATGCAGCGCTCCAACGAGCAGCTGGTTAAGATAATTGGGCTTAAACAAAAAGACACCACTCAGGATATAAGCTTCTCGGAGAAAGACAAAGAGAGTCTCTTTGACATGATTCAGGAGACGAACTGAGATGGCAAAAGAGTATTTTGATTGGTCACTGTTTACCGATCCTCTAAGCGCATTAGAACTTTATGGACACTCGATTCGAAAGTCTATGGATTTTGACGTTTTCGCGGGCAAAACAGTTTTCAAAGCTGTTATCTTGACAAGACCTCTTCCATTGACTGGCGTTGAGGCGCAGGCATATTTTGACTTTCCTTCCGCTGGTCAGGTCCCGAGCGAAGAGGAGCTTGTTAAATTTGTCTTCAAAGGTAGGATCATAGGGACCAACTCCCCACACCAATTCCTCCCAGACCCAAGAGAGCTACAAGAAACTGAAGATGACAAGTATAAGATCTTAAACTGGAAGAGTCTTCATACCAGTTTTTATGGAAGATTGGAAGAACTCGATAATATCGATATTGGTGATGTCGTTGAAGTCCGCCTGACAAAGGATGGTGACACTTATGACCTCCAGAACGGAGCTTTCGTCAGATTGAGTGAGAAATTCAAGGGCACTCGCTCCGATCACTCCTCAGCCAAGAACCTATCTCCACAATCCGCCATCTTCGCTAGCGAGAAACACTCACAGGTGACCCCAAAACAGCCTGATAGAGTTAGCTTAAGGGATGCTTATGTGAACTCATCACTCAAAGTCGATCGCTACCCCTCCCCGCCCACGCCAGAGGGTAAATCCGGCACTACAGTGTGGAAACTTTATACATATGATAGGCTATATGATGAATTGGGCGATCGAAATTTAGTTTTAGGGATAATGGCGAATGCTGTGGCAGAGTCTGCCTTCGACACCCGTGTAATATCTGGAGCCGAAACAGAATCCTCAATTGGTTTATGGCAGATGAACGTTGGTACTTCTGCTGCCAACGCAAGGTGGGGACCCCCAAGGGAATCGATGAGTACGTACTTTCAGATGAACGGTGGCAGACCCAAAGAAATAGAGATCCCAAAGGACTCCGAAGTACCATACTATGCAGGGTCCCTATTGGCAAGTTCTCACGGTGTGTCCACGATTGATGCAGAGACGTTTGTTAGAACTCAGAATCAGCCACTTATTGACACAACCTATAATATTGTAGCCTCTGGCGAAAATCAAATCAAATTTGTTATAGAGGCGGTAAAACGAATGCTAAAGGAAACAGACTACAAAAAGATCAAAGGTGAAGTCTCTGCCGCCGACTGGGCTGCTTGGTTTCAAATATACTTTGAACAACCTTCGGCGATCAAGTCTCGATCGGAATACATCTCTTCTATCGAGAGCATCTTATCCGCCCACGGTCGCGGTTCAACCCAATAAATAAAAATGTCTAAAAAAAAGAAAATATTTAACCCATCAATTGAATCCGTTGATCCTCCTGCTACCACTGACAGTGTTCGCTCTCGCTTGGCTGCCACCACCGCAACCGCCGATGAAAAGAAGCGCAAATACACTCCACTTCTCGAAAGACACGATCTTGGTCAACCGACCAACATAGTGTTGCCCGGCGATGGGATCAACCACACCACAGTCACTGAAGCCCAGCCCCAGTTTATAAATGCCCCGGTAGAACAAGTAATAGAAAACAACAATTCCTATATTGTCCTGGGCACTGATAGACCATCCGACTTGTCCTCAGGCTGGGGTGGCAAAGGCGCCCAAGGTGCCAATATGATTGATATAGTTGTTGGGAGAATGGCTGGCGCCAGAGAAGGCGCTGGACCGAAGAATAACGAAAGCGTTAACAATAGTTTCATTGCCGATGCTGCCCGAATCTATATAAGCCAAAAAACCGACGTTGACAAGAACTTCGGACTCCCACCAGGGCAAGTCGGAAACTCAGTTGCCCGATCGGCAGTTGCCATTAAAGCAGACGGAGTACGCCTTATAGGGCGACAGGGCGTTAAGATTATCACAGGCGCCGCCAGAGATTCGAACGAGAACTCTTCGGTTGGAGACGCCCTCCTTTTGGCTCCTCCTATTGACTTGATCGCTGGCGCTTCTGATGAACCCAGAGAGATCCCCGGAACAGTTCTTAATCCCCAGAAAGAGACGATTAATGGATTACAGCCCATTCTTCTTGGGGAGAACACTCTCGACGCCTTGACCGATCTTGGGCAAATTGTTGATGAAGTCTGGAGCGCTCTTTTCTCTCTAGCTATGATTCAGACATCATTTAACGGAGTAATAGGTGCGCTTCCGATCCCTCCCCTCCAAGCAGCCGCCCTGGCTACAACTACTGCTACTCTTACTTCTGTTATAAACGCTTTGTTCCACACGAGAGCCAATAAGGTAATGTGGGAAGTCAATCATCTATACCCATTCGGCTACAAATACATTTGCAGCAGAAATGTGAATTCAACATAATTAAAAGACGAACCTAAAGACATGTCCAACTCAAAATTTCTACCACATCAAGATAAGAATAATGATGGCTTAATAGACGCTTGCGAAGAAGTGGCGGTTGTGGCGCCAGCAGATGACTGCCCATTATGCAAGAACAATCCATCGGCGATTGTTCCAGATTGGAAAACACGCACACTTGATGAGCCATTCCTGAACGAAAAAGAATGCCTTTATCAGGTGACCGCTGTAACCAGTTACGATAATACAGGATATGATGAGGGCGCCACCGAGGAAGAGTCCCAGGCAGCTCTGGTTGCTCGATTCGATGAATACCGGGACGAAGCTCTCTCGTCAATATTGGCGTCCTACGGCTTAGACGATTCCAACGCTACTATAAGTTCACTGGCTTCCTCCACGCAGTATACTGATTATTATTTGGCACCAAGAAACAAGTCGCGACTTAAGCTTCTTTTCTCGGTTCCCTTTGATGTGCTATCCGGGATTCCAGCCGCTGAGTCAGAGGAAGGTGATTCGACCGCTGAAGAAGATGAGTCTGAAGCCACTATAGTGGTCACGTACAACACCGATGACCTTCTTATAAAGACAAAAATAGTCAAAAAAACCCTGCGCCTGTACGCTAGATATTTTAGAACGTATCAAGGCGTTGAAGGCGGCAATCTCCTCTCCCTGTCAGACAACTCAGTGTTTGACCTCGATAAGTATGGCGGCCGCCCATGGAAGAATAAACCTTCTATCCTCGCCGACATTGTGCCAGAGATAGATGCATTTCTCAATAAGCGCGGTTATAACCTTCCTGGAAACCTGAGGGGTACTCTGTTCAACGATAGCGTTAACAAGATCACGTTTACCTTTAGCAGCTCCTATGAGCTTAAAAAGCTTGAAGTTTTTACTGATGAGTGTGGAGACATACCTGTAGTTTTTAAGCGGGTCCTGGACAAAACCCTGAAGCGCAAGGACGTATTCAAAGACCCCACAGCCATGGCGTATTTCACGAAACTCAACGAGATGTACGATGACGCCGCAGCAAGAGTTCCCAAGCCATGGCTGCAGTTTCTCAAGGAACACACCTACCCCGCGATTTACGATACAACAAACGCAGCTTATGCGAACAACGACCCGGAGAATACGATCGCCAGCTGTCTTGCCGAAGCTTTAGAGAGCGAAGGAAAGCAGCTTGCGCAGGATCTCTTGCACCCAGAATTTAGCATTGGAGACATCGTCGCCTACCAGTTCCGAAATAGCGCCTGCGTAAAGACGACCGAGGAACTTAGAAATGAGAAGGCTGAATTGGGTCTTATTGAGGACCCGAACGCCAATAATAAGAAACGAAAAATGCTTGACATGGCGAAAGAACAAGCGTATAAAGAGTTAGAAGTCAACGATCAAGTCTTTTCAGAGTTTTGCTCCCTGATCCTTGGCATCTCTCCTGATCTTCAATCTGAAGAGCCTGCTATAGAGCAAGACGGCGCTGGAGAAACTAAAGCCCCCAAGGCAGTCCCCCCAAGAGAATTGTGGCGCCAAGCCTTCGATAAGATCAAGCTTTGCGGATTAAACAATATGATGTTGGATGCTATCCAATGTCTCTTCAAGGGGATGACGTTAGAGCAGGCGATGGCAGGTATTATTAAGAGTACCATGAGGTCCATGTCGATTGACAACTTTGGCAAGCTCTTTGTCGGACTTCCTCCTGACAAACAAGACGAAATCGAAAAGTTAGTCAAAGAGAAGATCGAGAGCGGGGAGGTGTTTAAGACCGGCTCTGACGCACAACAAGTTTCAGATGCCTCTTCTGGGGCGCTTTCTGGTTCTCAAGCCCCTGGTTCCGGAGACTTGCCAGAAAAGGCGACTAATCCTAAAACTGACGCAACAAACGTCTTTTTGCTTTGGACTTGGGAGGCACCATGGAGGGACGATGAAGTTTCATCCGCCACCGCAGCCAATTCCAGTGCCGCAGACTTAGAGTCTGAAGCTGCCCAACAGTACCGCTCTCAAATCCAAAACAAGACCCTAAACCAGCAACTTCAATTTGGAGAGACTTCAAAGACGAAGCTCTCACCTGATGTTGTTCTTGAAGCATATACTTTAGCCTTGATTGAAGTCTATAATGATGACCTTCTTAGTGTTGTGGATGAACTGAATAAATTTCCTGGCGCCCAGCTCGTCAAGACCCTCCTCGCCAGTGTTGACTGCCCCCAACCTCCCATCCTTGATCCCAGTGTGTACGATTTCATTAAATCAGTGGAACTACCGTTCTGTAGGACGAAGGATGAGATCGTTCTTCCCCGTATGTCGAACCCATCGGCATGGTTCCCCAGTGAGATGGATTTTACTGCTGTAGCTTTTGACGCCTTGGTGAACTCTATTAACAAATTGGTTGTAGCTATAATGGTCAAGTTGATAGTCAAGATCTGCCAGCTTATAGGGGGGTCCATCTGTTCTACTGTCTCACTTGGTGGCAGTCTTGTCCAATCACTTCCACCTGGAGACTGCGGTGGAGGCTTATCCGAGATCCTTAGAGATTCAATATGCGGCCCGAACGCCGACCAGGAAAAGATCGACAATACTTTGATTGATACTTTCGCCCTCCTCGGTACCGGTGGTGCTGCATTCGCTAACGAGCAGTCAGTTCTAAATTTGGCTGAAGATATCTCTTGTTCGATGACTCGTAATGAGCTTGCCGACCTTTTGAATGGTGAAGCTTCCGATGAAGTGTTAGGCATGATGGACAACCTCATAGAATATGAGTACCCCGAATTCAGGGATGCTCTCTCGGATACAGGGGACATATCGAGTTTGTTTAGTAATATAGGCAACTTACTTCCCTTGGATGCGAGGGAGAAGCTTAAGAACCTTGAAGGAGACACAAATCCGATTAATCCGTCACTTTGCGCATCACCCGAAAAATTAGAAGAATTTTGCAATTTTCGGGCATCTCTTCTCGAAGGACGAGCCTCCCCAGAACAGATCTCCAGAATGTGCGATCTCGGGCTGAATGCCCAGCTGGAGGACATCGCCGCAGTCATGCAGACGGGTGTCTCTCAACACCTCGCGAACAACCTTCCGCCGCTTATCTCCGACCCCGGGTGCGACAATGGTATGCTTCCATTTGAAACCGATGCGATGGTGAACACCACCACAAAGGCGATCGGTGATTCGTTGGAGTCCCTCAAGAGTGAGTTTGCCACGGATATGTTTGGCAATGGTCCTGGCAAGAAAAAGTGGGGATTTATCAATATGATTATGTCCGATACACTTGGAAACCCACTCAGCACCCACCACCGTAAAGTATCAAATCGCAAGAGTTATGTTGACTTCTTCTCGGATGCAGGCACAGCTTTCGGTCTCGCTGCTGACCAAGAAGGAGCCTACCCATACAAGGTGGGAGAATGGCTACAAGAATACATTACCAGCAATGTGGGAAACATTAATTTCACCTCAAATAACGAAATACAACCAGACTCTGACACTATCAGGACTTTCGAGAACCTTTCTGTTGGAGCATATGTTAGCGCTACCGAGTATCTTTCATTGCCAGACAACAGATACAACGTAGATATTAGTGTCGATGTCGAAGAAGAGCAAGTGGTCTTTACCGAGAGAGCCCGAAAAGCCACCCCCGATGCTACGATAGAATTCAGGGACAATGCAAAGGGTGATGATGCCTACCCCGACCGCTTTTCTGAAGGGCACAATTTACATCTTTATCTCGGAGATCTTGAGCAAGACGGAACAGGAATGAGAAATGTTCCCGGCGATAGTATTAGGATTCTGATCGAAAATGTCAGAGATACAAATGTCTCTCTTGACAAGTCCAAAATAGCATATGGTGCCGGCAAGCTCGCGGAACTCGGAGCCTCCAACATCTCAACTGAGATAGCTCAAGAGTTCTTCGCTATTGATAACACACTCGAAGGCTTCGACTTCGCCAACTACCAATCGTTCAACCAATGTTTCGTAACCCACCAAGAGTACACGCCACAGGTCACACTACTATCGGAGATCCTACAGAACAATGGTGAAGACCTGAGTCCAGGAGACATCAAAGCAACCTATGATCAGATAACGACCAATATGCTACAGAAGCTTCTTGGTGAAATCGCCGGCAACGAGAAATCATATCTTTACGGCGCTCAGTTCGACAATCTTACTGCTGAATCAGCTGAGTATCTAACATCTGACGGAGAAAGATATTATTCTACTGATCTCACGGACGATGATGGTGTGCTGGGCGTTAGTCGTGACCAGTATGATAATGAACAAGCTGGCACCCCCGAGAACACAAGAGTATTTTACTTAGATCCCAGCAAGTACGGTGGCAACTACATGAATCCACCGGTCTACATTAAGCCGATGAGAAATGAAGGATGGCTTGGCTTGATCAACCACCTCTTCCCAGAGATGAGCCCTTGCAAGCCACACTCTTCTGACTTGGTTGACTTCGGTAGTATACAGCAGAAGATAGATGATACTTACGCTCAAATACCCGAAGACGATCGCCTAAAGTCTGATCCTGACTGCATTCGTGAAGCACCATACCAGAGAATCCTTCAGAGACCGTCAGTCGCCGGCATCGAGGGGACAATCACCTCGGCAATTCGAATATTTGCCGCAACACACTTCTTTAAGACTCTTAACACTTTTACCAAGTTTAAGCCAGATTTTGATAATATGTACAGCAACATCTACGCAATGTACATCATCGAGGATATGAGGAAAAGCTTCTCGGATCCTCAGTCCGCCTCATGGGAAATCAGTCCGTTCAAGGATGTTGAATTCTGGTATGCCTTCTTAGAGCAGTCAGTCCAGCTATACAATAGAAGAATTGATAGTGGCGACATTGAGATCGTCCCACCGGACGTAACTCGTTCTCTGGAAGAACTGAACGAACTGGTTGTAAATTACGATTACCCTGATAAAAATGATCTTAGAGAGGAGCGCAGCCTGAGTGTTGGAATATTTACCACCCTGAAGCAGCTTCGTGATAAAAAGAAATATGAGTTCCTTAAGGACACTGAAGAGCGAGCTAAGAACGTTCTAAAGGAACTGGTAAAAGAAGAGTTGACTTATATGTCCTCTATCTTCCTTGACAATCTTGAGAAGCTCGACATGTCCCCAGAGATTGACAACATGGGGTATTATGCTCTGATGAACTTCACCCAGGGGTCCTCGCTCGACTTATCCAGCGAAATCAAGGAAACTACAGTTGATCTTCCTACCGAGGGGGAGGAGCTGTACACATCCGGTGGGCAGTTCACCACTTCCGATGGCGAGGATTATGTTGGGTATTATCACGTCAACATCACCGATACCTCTAATATAGAGTATATGGTCGGCGAATTCCACGTTGCAGACGATCACGATGTTCTCACTCCTATCGCTGCCCTTCTTGAGGTGGCGATAGGTGATATAGCAGAATATGGTACCGTCGCCTCTTCTATCTCAACAAGCCAGCCCTTTGTTGTTGAAAAGTATATTAGCATCAATGGGTTTAAATACAATACTACCGAAGCGATCGATATCATCAAAGCGAACGATGGTTCCTTAAATATATCGGATGTTTATCCCGGAACCCTTGAGCTGGTTCTTGACGCTGGCGGCCGAGTAGTTGGACTACAGGGCGAGCTGGGAGTTCGATATGGGATAGAATTTTCGATTATGGTCGACTCCAGCAAGAGACTTTTATCTAATGTTGAAATAGATGCTCTCGACACCCCGATCGAACAAATCGCCCCCCTTCAATCGAATAGCAAACTGCTGCTTTGTTTAATCAATAATCTTGTTGATAGCGAGATTTTCAAGCTCACTACTCAGTACATTTTCCCGCTGAACAAACTTATTTCAACCACGGCGATTTATAACGACCTAAACTTTTTACCATCGATTGGAGAATTGGTGGTTACAACCACCGGCGACTATAACGGTGCTTCGCCCACCCGCCCCGGTATGAAGGTCAACGATGACCAGGAAGAAGTGCTTTCCATGGAAGGCTGGGCACCTTATGGAGTGCGTCCACCATACGGTCTCGGCACACCATTCGTTCTAGAATTCGACGACTGGGATCAGATTTTATTGAGAAATTGCAAGAGCAGGATCAAACGAATGTTCAGAACTTACTATAATTTCCGAAAGTTTGAACCAACCGAAACAAAGTCGCCCAGCTCAGAAAGCCCTGCGGCATTGTCTATGAGAGCGCTAAAAGAGGCGACAACGCCACCCATTGGTCACAATATTCTTCCCAGATGGAAAAAAAGGCAGCTCGTGAACAATCCGTTTAATGCAGATGGGCAACTTTGCGAGAAAAAAGATTAAGTAATAGTTATAGTGAGGTAAAGAAGTATGGCATCATTAGCGATAAGACTCCCGTTGACATTTGATTCGTCTGATGGTTACACTACCATTAAAGGTTTGAAGGTACTGGTGCGTCAAAATCTTAAGATGCTCATTTTGACCGTTCCTGGCGAAAGGGTAATGCACCCTAAATTTGGCGTTGGAATTAAAAAGTTTTTATTTGAAAACGCTGGCACCGGAGTGTATGCCGAAATAGACACTAAAATCAGAGAACAGGTGAGAGCGTACTTGCCGATAGTTCAGATTCTTGAAATAAAATTTGGCACCGATGGCATTGATAACAATCTTTTGGCAATCTATATACGATATTCCATTCCAGATTTAAACATACAAGATTTGCTCGAATTTACTATTTAGAGAATGAGGGGAGCATATGTCCGACGAACAAAAGAAACTGGTCCCAATCAAATACACCAGTAGAGACTATAAAAGCATCCGTAAAGATCTGATGGAGATGGCTGAGCGCCTGTATCCAGACACGTTCCAAGACTTCAGTGAAGCCTCTTTCGGCTCTATGATGATAGACGCAGTCGCCTATGTTGGAGATCAACTTTCATTTTATTTGGACTACAATGTTAATGAAACTTTCCTTGACACATCGTACCAGACAGAGAATATCCTTCGTCATGGTCGGATCATGGGGTATAAGCACCCTGGTCGAAGTTCAACATATGGCACAGCTGCCATATTTGTACTGATTCCGGCTTCCACCACCGGCATAGGACCTGATGCAGCATACCTCCCCGTATTAAAGAGAGGCAGCCGCTTCACATCCGCTACGGGATTGAACTTTGTTTTGACCGAGAACGTTGATTTCGCGAGCCCAAAGAATACAACTGTGGTTGCCCAGGTCGACGAGAGCACCGGCGCCCCCACTTATTATGCCATCAAGGCATATGGCAACGTTGTTTCCGGCTTCTTCAGCCAAGAGACTGTAACAGTGGGAGATTATGAGAGATTCAAGAAAATCAAGTTATCCGCAAAGAACGTGTCCGAAATAGTCTCAGTTTTTGATTCAGATGGGAACGAATATTTTGAGGTGGATTATCTTGCACAAGATACCGTTTTTAAAGAAATAGCGAATAATAACTACAAAAATGACAATGTTCCATCAATATTAAAGCCCTTCCTGGTTTCTAGGAAGTTTGTTATTGAGAGAGACAGAAATTTCACATACCTCCAATTTGGAAGCGGTGACAACTCTCAAGATAATGTGATAGCAGAGCCACAGAACGTTGCGATGAATATTTTTGGCAAAAACTATGTGACCGACACAACTTTCGATCCGTCCAGAATATCTTCTAATAAGACATTTGGTGTCTCTCCTTCAAACACAACGTTGACAGTAGTATATCGTGTCACAAATCCCATTAACTCTAACTTGACCGCCGGCGGTCTGAACAAGGTTTCGAGGGCAAACTTAGATTTCAAAAATAGAAACTCTCTGATCACCTCCACGGTGGATACGATCCGCAACTCAGTTGAGGTTACTAACGAAACTCCCATAGTGGGCGATGTTAGTAACGCCTCTTCGACCGAGATCAAAAGAAGAATTTACGACACTTTCCCAACCCAGAATCGAGCCGTCACCCAAGCAGACTATGAAAATGTCGCCCTCAGGATGCCAGCAAAATTTGGTTCCGTTAAAAGGGTATCAGCACAACGGGATCCCACCTCGGCTAATCGTAATTTGAATATTTATGTCGTTTCTGAGGATGCCCAAGGCAAACTGACCAACACGAATGGAACCATTAAAAATAATTTAAAAACTTGGCTTAACCAGTATAGAATGGTCAATGACACCATTGACATTGTAGACCCATACATCGTCAATATTGGGATCGACTTCGCAATCAGAGCTATGCCCGGCGTCGATAAGTTCGCTCTTTTGGATTCCGCCATCTCATCTTTAACTAAAACATACGAAACCTCCCTTTATATCGGAGAACACTTCTCCATCAGTGAGATTTATGAAGAATTAAAGAAAGTTAGAGGGGTTCAAGATGTCTACAAAGTGACCCTATCATCAAAAACATCTGAAAGCTATTCTGGTGCCACATTCGACATCAATGCGAACTTATCCCCAGACGGAAGCTATCTTATCGTTCCTAAGAATGCGATTATTGAGATAAAATTTCCTTCCACTGATATTAAAGGAAAGATTAGATAATGGCTATCAAGAAGTATACAGCCTCAGCCGACAACACCATCGTCAACGCCTACGAGTCTAATCTTGTAACAAGGGCTACTGGTTCTAACACCGGCCGCGCCGATATTGTGGAGACCTTTTCTATATACGGAAGACAGTCCTCTTCCTCCGCGGAACTATCAAGAATCCTGATGAACTTCCCAGTTAGCACTCTCATTGCAGACCGTGCTGCAGGTAACCTACCAGCTCCCGGAGGTGTCAATTTCTATTTGAAACTCTACGCTGCACCCAGCTCTAAGACAGTCCCAGCGGACTTCAAGTTGGCAGTTGTGCCAGTATCGAGTTCTTGGGAGGAAGGAGACGGACTGGATCTCGAAGAGTACAGGGATAAGGTCGATGGCAATATTGGCTCTGATTGGATTTACGCCAGAAAGGGCACACAATGGGATGTCCCAGGCGGTGACTTCCTCTCCTCACCAGTATCCGCCCAAACTTTCGCTGACGGAACAGAAGATCTTGAAGTCAATATTACAAGTCTGGTAGAGGACTGGGTGGACGGCACTATCGCTTCTAACGGTGTGGGAGTCTTCCTCTCTTCAAGCTATGAAGCCTCAAGTTCTGCCAACCCCGATGGCGCAACAATCTCGTATTACACCAAACGTTTCTTCGCTCGCGGCACCCAATACTTCTTCAAGAAGCCGGTCATCGAGGCTCGCTGGAACTCCGCGATCAAGGATGATCGAGCCACGTTCCACTACAGCAGCTCGCTTGCCCCAGCTGCAGACAATCTAAATACCATTTACCTTTACAACTATATCCGCGGCAAACTCGTTAACATTCCTGAAGTGGGAACGGGAAACATATATGTTCGCATGTATAGCGGAAGCGCAGATAACTCTGCCCCATCAGGCTCAGCTTTATTGCTCCCGGCCGGCGGGGGTGTTGCGTCTGCTGGAGACGCCGTCATCACTGGCTCTTGGCTCTCAACAGGTATCTACTCTGCTTCCTTTGCTGCCACTGCCTCTTCCACGCCACTAACCTCGCTGTTCGATGTATGGGGTAACGCCGCAGGTTCAGTCGAATACTCTACAGGCTCGATTACCCCCAAGACATTTGGAACCACCCCTTCTCTCGCTCAGCCGCTTTACTACATGAACATTACTAACCTTAGGAACCGCTATAACGCCACCGAAAATGCGAGAATGAACTTGTACGCCAGAGAGAAAAATTGGCAGCCTACAGTGTACGCAAAGGCTTCAGCACAGGTTCCCGCATTGCCCATCCCATCTGCATCTTATCGTGTGTTCCGTACCATAGATGCCCAGGAGGCAGTGCCATACGGAACAGGTTCGGATCTGCATACTATGCTTTCATACGATGTTTCCGGCAACTACTTTGATTTAGATATGTCCTTATTGGAGCCCGGCTACGAGTATGGGATCCGCTTCTCGGTATATGATGATACCATAAGCTCTTGGTCAGAGCAAGAAGAAACGTTCAGGTTCAGAGTAGAAGCATATGAGTATTAAGAAACTTTTTGGATCCCCGGATAAATCACGCAAATATCTTTCCGATAAAAATCAGAAGGATGCTTTTAGTGATGTAGAGTCTGAGCGCAATGTAGAGCAGGTGGCGATATCGCACGATACTTATACTCCACAGGTCGATTATTCCGATCCTGCAAACTTTGTAAAATATGGCTCAGCTAAGTTATATTATGAAAAAGCAATCTCAAGAATTCAGGAATTCTATCCCTACGATGGCTCAGAAGCAGAATACAACGAATATTTAAACAAATCTCTTGGTATTGAACGCTATATATTTAATAGCTTGTACCCTCGCACTAATGGCTACGCCAACTTCTCCGCAGATGGCTGGGGGAGCTTAAACGGCTCTCAAATTGACGGGTATGGCTTGCCAAATGACTTAGAATATATTTCCTTCGTTGGTGGACCGAACACCATAGCGACAAGCTCCTCAGGCTTGCCCGAATTATTCGGCAACCCCGGCTCGTCAAACAAAACAACAGCGAACGTCTATGAAGAGGACATTTACACTTCCGCAGGGCTTCCGTCAGGGTACGGCAGCGGAACCAGAACTTCTAATCTTAGAACCGATCTTAACGATGGTGTTACCATTGAATTCTGGCTCAAGAAGGAAGCATTTGATGTTTCAAAGACTGAGAAAGAAGTTATTTTTGACATCTGGAACAACGAGATCTCCTCCTCCGCGGATTATGGTCGCATAACTTTAAGTCTCTCTGGCGCAGCCTCAGGCACTCCCTTCAGAATAACAGCGCAGTCAGGCACATCCGGTGTCTTTGAGCAAGAGGTAGGAGTTTCTCCGACATCTGGGTCGCTTAGCACCTTTTCGCATTATGCGTTTAAACTGATCAACTCCGGAAGTGATTTGCAAGTGCATACCTTCGTAAACGGCGCCCTCGATGTGGTTAACACTTTCGCCGGATCAGCAATCGACGAACTTAAGTCGAAGAACATGATAGGGCGTTTGGGCTCTCTCGCCTCCTCCCCATCGGGGTCATCAGCTCCTGTATCCGCTGGAAAGCTTTCTGGCTCTATGGATGAATTTCGTTTTTGGAAAACTGCCCGCACGAATCAAAATATCGGACGCCACTGGTTCACTAACGTTCGTGGTGGTGCCAACACTGATCTTTCTAACGCCTCTCTTGGTCTGTACTATAAATTCAACGAAGGAGTAGTGGGGGATTCGAATGTTGACAGCGTCGTTCTGGATTACAGCGGCCGCCTCGGTAACGGTGGTTGGACCGGCTACGACACCAATTCGAGATCTACATCATCGGCAATTGTAGAAGCTGCCGCCTCTGCCACCGAATTTAAAGATCCGATCATTTATGCCAGTCACCCGGAAGTCTCATCTCTGACTACTCTCTTGGTAGACCAGGGATCGGACTACGATCTTAACAATAATGCTGCTTTCTCTAACTTGGCTCCGTCGTGGGTCATAGAGGAGCACGAGAACAGAGGGAATACAAACCTCACAGGGCTCTCTCACATAGTCGGCTCGTATCTGGACAAGCTATTTTTACAGGTCCAAGAGGTTTCACAGGTGAAATCTATGGAGTACCTTAGTGCTTCAAGCCAGCCTCCATCATTCGCACAACACTTCCCGCAATCTCTCGGCTTACAGACACCAGAGCTGTTTGTTGATGCCGATGTCCTTGAACAATTTTTAAATCGCAATAACGACAAAGTCTTTGAAGGCGATATTCAGAATATCAAGAATCTAATTTATATTAATCTTTATAACAACTTAGCTGGAACTTTTAAGGCGAAGGGTACCGAAAAAGCTATTCGTAATGTTTTAAGATGCTTTTATCTTGATGACAGCCTCGTCCGCCTCAAAGTGACCGCAGACAGCAGGGTATACAACATAGAAGACAACCTCAGGCAGTCCATCGCGAACAAAGCCTCTCTTAATTTTAATGATGCCTTACAGCTGGACTCCGTAGTATATCAGTCAGCAGATCCGTCTAACTCCGAATCTTTGGGGTACATTTCTGGCTCCGGTGTCTCTGGCCCGGGTTATGAGGACAAGTATGGACTTACTCTTGAAGCGGATGTCACCCTTCCGTATTTCACACGAAGTAACGATAAATTTGACCGCACGCTGGTAACAGCCTCCTTGTTCGGCATGCACACAGCAGACCCAACAGCTCCAGCTGATACAACATGGCTCGCCACTGACTACGCTAACTTCCAAGTTGAAGCTGTTAGGGACTCGCCATATTCAAAGAACGTTTATTTCCGACTGTCCTCTTCTAACTCCCCTTATCCGATTCCGGAACTCACCTCAAGTGTCTTCTTCGACGCATACGACAATGATCGCTGGAACATCTCTGTTCGTGTTAAGCCAAGTAACTTTGGGCTGACAGATATGGTTACGGGATCGTCAGATTACAATTACGACATTGTCTTCCAGGGATACAACACTCTCTCTGGTGAAGTAAACGAGCAATTCACAGTCACAGCATCGATTGGTAAAACTACGGGGCAAGAGTTCCTACGTTCTCCCAAGCGAGTATATGCTGGTGCCCGCAGAACCAACACCACTGGTTCTGTCATCAACAGAACAGACGCTTTGATCTCCAATGTCAAATATTGGACAAAATACATTTCGGACAGCGATCTGCAGCAACACCTATATGATATCGATAACGCTGGTATCTCGGCCGCAAACCAGAGAATATCTCCAATAGATCCCAATAATGATGGGAGCAATATTACCAATTTGAACACTCTTGCCTTGAACTGGACATTCGACGATGTCACAGGCTCGAACCCCAGTGGTGAGTTCTATGTCACAGATATGTCCTCTGGTTCTGCGGAGACTCGCAACAGCTATGGCTGGGCTGGTGGCATCTCCGGATACCAGAACACAGGTAAAGCCATAGGATTTAGAGAATCAGCGACACAGGTGGTTGTAAAAGAACCAGTTAGCTCTTACAAGTTTATCGATCCAGAAAACGTCAATTCTTCAAATATGATCACCCTTGGCGAAACTAGCGCTGTTGTTAGAGACTCTGATCCCTCTCCTCCGAAATACTATTACGCATTCGAGAAGAGCATGTACGCTTCGATTTCTGAAGAAATGCTTAAGTTCTTCGCCGGCGCGGTTGACTTCAACAATGTCATTGGCGCACCAGTTAATCGATATCGCGATCGTTATAAGGGCTTAGAGAAGCTTAGAGAGATTTTCTTCCGTAAGGTGGATGGTGTTTCCGACGTTGAGAAATTTATCGACTACTATAAGTGGTTTGACGATGCATTGTCAATCGTGGTGGCTCAGCTGACTCCGGCAACATCTGAGTTTGATCCCGACATGAATAATGTGGTCGAGAGCCACGTCCTGGAGCGCAACAAATACCAGACGAAGTTCCCCACACTTGAGTTTATCACTCCAGAGCCCGAATTCCCTATTCTTGGCATTAATGAGAAACTCCTTAACTGGAGACTCAACAGCTCGCCATCATCCGAACAACAGAACGAACACTCGCCTTGGTGGCGAGAGAGAGCAGAGAGAGCAGGTTCAGCAACCATCTCTTCTGGCGACTCGGCTGTTGATCAGAATCGTGATGCCATCAGGGAATCCTCCAACAACCTGAACAACACCCCTTCAACGACCCTCACAACTGTCGGCGGCACGACATACGAAGGTTCTACTTTCGTCCACCGTAAGCTCGCCCGCCCATACAAATTAGATGTCAAAGAGAGCACAGCCCTCGCAGGCGGAACAAACTTTCCAGAAGAGAAGAGCTTTGAGTTCACGTATAACGCTTTGGCTCCCGCTGGTCCAGTCAACACGGAGGGCGGTGGCTATGTCCCCCAGAACGTCCTTTTCAGCTTCGTTGCGGATTTTGTCCCCCTTGCGGACTCAGTGGACCCTGCTGATCCAAGAAAGAAGGTTAGAAGGATAATCAAGGTCAACCACGGTCGTGATTGGGAAGAGGGGCGCGGGTACTCGAACGCCAAGTCTTCCTACGCTTACCCCTTCAACATCATCTCTTCCTCGGTCACCACCGGCTACAACGCCGCTGTCGTGTCTGGGCTTACAAGCGGTGTTGAAATCACCAATCTCCACAACGACGTATACGGTGAAGATGGGGAGCGCCCGATGCAGGGACCGTTCACCAACTATGCCGTCGGTGGCCACCAGTCTCGCCACGTCAAGCTGAACACAGGCGCAGACAACTGGATGACTCGCCCCGAAGCGTGGAAGATGCTGATCGGCACACTTGATCCCTCTGGCGCCTTGGCGATGGTTGGTGCTGACTATCCGTGGCCCGAAGCGAATGCCGTCGGAGAAGTCCCCTATCCAATGACCGCCTCCCAGAAGGCAGTCTTCTATCGAGACTTTACAGCCAAGCGTCCCGTCAACATCAAGAACATCCATCACACCACGGGCTCAACCATCCTCGGCAACTACAACCGCAACTATGAGGTCGTCCAAACTCACGGAGCATACTCTAACCCTCGCCAGTTTATCGACAACCAGCCCACACTGCCCGCAGAACTGTTCCAAAATAACACAACGGGTGCTACGCAGGCAAGAGCTTTTGGAGACACAAGAAGAACAGAACAGAGCCATACAGCACTATCTGAATACTCCACCGGCTACCTCACAGGCGCCACCAACAAGACCGTCTTCTCCTCACGTTTCTCTGCTCCCGGTGGTATCGATACTCTCGGACAAGGCTACCGTGATTTCAGGGCATCCGAGTTCTCGGTGTACAACGCCCTCAACTATCGTAACCTGAGCGTCAAGAAGCACTCGCAGGGGCCAAGTGGTTCCATTTCTGAGCCAACAGGCGCAGGCACTCCCGGTATCCGCGTATACGACATCCACGGCAAGGACTTTGGGCTTCGCTCTCACCTCGCTCGTCACTCTGCTCGCTTTGGTCGAGATTCTCTACTGGTCACCAATCCTGGCACCACAGCCACCGAGTATCCAAGTTTTCACAAGGTCAACCGCAACCCTCTCAAAACATCAGTTTATGGGATCTGTGGCAGCACGACTACCCTTCCTGGAATGACCAACTTATCAGGAGTCATCTGGCCAGCCTCAGCGGATGGAGCAAACCATGGCAACGTTCTTCTGATCGAGAATCTCACGAAGAGAAGTGAGAGACTCTTTGACGCTGAATACGCAATTGCTTCTGGCAGCACTGTCGCCTATTCGTGGCAGTCTTGGATAAAAGTACCCGATGATAGCTCTGTGCGCGCTCTTTTCGAAATAGGCCAAGAAACTGGTGGAGGCTCAACGAAAATTCATCAAATGAGGAGAGGCACAAGCGGCGAGATCGCCTACGAATTGGCGACAACCGATGGTGCCGGATCAGACGCAATCACTGAATGGATAACTGATACCGATCTTCTTACGGGATCGCTTGCCTGGAAGCATTTTGTGTTCACGTTCACTGCCACCCACGGCACAGTTTCCTCATCAGTTGACGTTGACTTCTACATCGATGGGGTGAATTACTCATCGACTCCTACTGGAGACAGTGCGCTTAACTGGTTTGAGAGCGGTTCAGCTGCCAAATCAAACTTTAGACAGCACTCGGGGTTCAATGTGACCTCTCCTATTACCTTCTTTGGACCTATCAACGAATTCAACGCATACGAATACTCTGGTTCTGCCGATGAGGTGGGAATGTGGAATGTAAAATTGAATGATAGCGAGGTCCTTGCACTCTATAACGGCGGGATCCCGTGTGACTTGACAGGGTCTGACTCCCCTCAGGTCGGAAACCTTATGTCTTGGTGGCGCCTCGGCGAAGGTGCCGACGCCCTCGGCTCCGGCGCTGCCTCAGTAACAGCCAGCAGTGCAGGCAATATCATCAACGATATTGTTGGTGGCGCTCACCTGTTGCCAACCTCTCGAAGAACCTACGATCTTAATCTTGATTTCACCACTGATGTGCTCGCCGGTTGCACGGGTAGCGAGATAGGGAGCGTGTACGATTGCGTCATAGCCAGAGATGTTTTCGACAACTTTAATGTCCAACACCCGATCCCTCGCTCTGATCGCCAATACTCGTGGTTCACATCCTCTCTCGCATCAGGTTCCGACGACCTCCGTTACTACGGTTACAGCCTCGGCCGAGGACTTAACGACGGCAATTACAAGACCGGAAGCTCCTATGTGCCGTTCTTCAACTTCGTGACAGCAAGTGACCGCTTCCCAGCCGAATTTATTGAGCAACCAACGACACGCTTAAACACTCTTACCAAAGATCCAGTCAGCTCTTCCGCAAACAGTATCGGTTACGACCCAGCCATAGGCAACGCATCTTACATCAACCCGGCTTTAACAAACCCTGTTCTGCTTGAAGACGATTACCTCAACCTCCTTCTCACGCGCCGCCAATCCACTTATGGCTGGAACTGGACAGCAACGCGACAGCAAGACCATCCAATCCTTATGCGCGAGAAAGAGGACAATATCATTTCTGTTGTGAACGGGGATACTTTCACCCGTCACGCTCTGCGCCCAGTCTCTACTCGCGGAAAGCCAGTAAAGGTCAACATCGCTCCACAGCTTCCTCGTCAAGATGGACTCGCGATGACACTGAAAATATCTCACAACAATGAGAAGATCGGCTTCAACACTTCAGTGATGGACAACCAAGCAAACATTCTTCTCGATAAGACCTCCACATCTTACGATCAGATTATCGGCGTTGTGGGAGCAAACACTTCTTACGGACTGAACTGGGTCTCATATTCAGAGAACCTGTTCCCCTCTTTACGAAACGAATATGCATCAGGCACGGTAGAGAGAACAGGGTTCGACAACTTGTACTGGCGAGACACCCAGTCTGATAGATACACGCTTGGATCAACTTTCTCTAACTCGCTTGCTGCTGAGGTCTCCCAAAGCGCGTGGCCACTTGACGCTCCAACCGACTTCTTGACGAGAACAGGACCGATAGTAGTTACTTCCCCCGCCGCCGACCAAGATCTGGCTTCCTCAGCTTCGGCTGGTGAGCTGCAGTCAGAGACCTTCTCTTTCGTAACCAGCTCAGCTACGGTCACTGCCCCGCAACGCGCCGCCAATCTCTTCCGCTCAGCGCTATACTCACGAAAACACATGATGTCCAGTCCGTACTCTGTTGTTTCCCCTAACGGTGTTGTCGTACCGGAGACTGGCAGCCTGAGTCCCTTCACGGACAATGGCTTCGAAGCCGCAAGTCAGATTGATATTTATGCTGGCGAGGCTATGTGGGAAGCGAATACCCAAGCTGGCATCGTGGTCAATTTAGACAGCACGAGTCAATTTATCTCTCATCCATCCAACCCCTGGTTCACAGACTACGACGCTTATAAGCACGATCTTAAGCTGATTTCCAAGGACTCAGGTATTATCCCCGAATTCCGCATCAGTGAGCATATTGAGGATTACATCAATTATGGGATCCTTAGCTCTACTGGTTCTGAATCTATGCTGGAGATAGTAGGGACAGACATCAACAGCTCACAGGATGACTTTTATATCGACTATTCAAACTCTGAATTTATGAGTGGTTTCCTGGGGATCAAGGAGGATGTTAGCAATCTGCTCAAAGCAAAGGAGATCAAGCTCACTTGCAAGGCAACAACCAGATTTAACCCCTACAAGGGGTTCTACCCAGCCCAGCGAACTTTGGACCTTGTGTCTCAGTTCTCTCGATCATATGCGAGTAGCGTCGGCTGCGCATTCGCCGGAAATCCTTCTCGAAATCTCTTTGCCTCTGCCGATGGCCACGAAGGCGGCTGGTCTAAGCCTCTCGCCGAGAAGCTGTTCGCCCCTGGGATCCTCTACAACACGATCAAATCAGGAATCGCAGTCGACTATCCGATGATCTCTGACATTACAAAGAAATATGATTCATATTATAGCGCCAGCTCTGACACCGACAACTGGGCTATTGACGGCACTAACTTCGGCAACGACTACTGGGATTACAGGATCCCCTTCGAAACCATGCTCTCCCCAGAGAAGCATCTTCAAGGAAAACAGTTCTTTTGTGAAGAACCTCATCCTTCCGCATCAGTTCCCACGACGGCATCTTGGAACGGCTCAGACAACGACTCTATTTATTCCAAAATGGCAGAGAACTTCTTTGGCTCTGTCGGAGATTTCTTCTTGTCTGAGGGCACTTACACCAAAATTAAGTCCGGAATCATTTCAACAGCAATGACGTTTGAGAGTGGAGCTGTCTATGGCGCCCGTGTCAAGATGCGCAAATCAAACACAGGTATCAGGTCATATGACTATGAATCCGGATCTGCCGGCGATAATACGGGATATTCATTCTTGGGAGCTACTCAGTTCTTGTCAAGTTCAGTCGCAACTACAGCTTCTTTTGGAACCTCAGGCTCTTACCCGCTACCTCAGGACCCACGCCAGAATCCAGACTTTAAAGAGAGCTTTACAATGTACTCTCGCCCATCTTCCTTCGGTCCCCCATGCTCCGGTCGCGGCGCCTTCGATGCCGCCCACGATGACCTCACCATAGCCGCTTCACCTGTCGATAGTTTCAATGGATTCAACTGGTCGTTCACTCCACCATATTACAATGGAGAAGCCTGGGCGGATTTGATTTTCAGACCCGACCACACCAGGACCTATACATTAGAGCAAATTATATCACAGATAGAGACCTCTTTCCGCCGCGTTGATCCTGGACCACCAGCCGGCGGCATTCCACTATCGGGCACCCTCGGCACCTCCGTTACTACCGGCTCAACATTGATCCGCGATGGTTACGCTGGATCGATATCAAGAGAACTTATTTACGCCGGCAACAACGTCAATGGAAACGCGATGCAAATCAGTGCGAGTGTCAATCTGTTCGGGGTCGAAGACGTGTTCAAGACCACATTCGACGAGCAGGGAAACCCCCAGACAAACACTAACGAAAGCATCGGCAAGCGCTGGGTCATCCAGCCCAAGTTCGAGACTCCCATGTTGAACTTCAACGACGGAGGTATCCACCCCATCTCAGAAGCCGACGGCACACTATCCAACCCCCAGAACTTCGGTTCTGCTTCTGTCCCCCGCGGAATGTGGCATCAGTTTGGCGTCATTCCGCAGGAGGCAAGCAAGGGAATCTTCCTTGAGGTCAGCGACATCCCTTCCGAATGGCTACAGTACCATTACGATGTCACCGATAATAACTCCATGTATAATGATAATGACGCAGCCACCAATGGCGCCTTAGTCTATAAGAATATGAAGTCGCTCACAGCTATCATGGGATTTGATAAAACGCCAAATACCGATCCCCTCAGAAGCCTATCCTCCGCCCCAACAGTGAACTCCTCAAATGGCGCGTCTGTTAGACTCGGTGAGATAGCTGAGAGCAGAACGATTAAAGAAGCTGTGGTCGCCGTTCCGTATGTGGTTCCCTCTATACCAGATGGTGACCGTCTCGCCGCAAGCTCTGACTCCGAGACACACAAGAAGTTCTTCAGCATCCCACCAGAGCGTTGGGCAGCTGCCCAAATGAGCCCTTCATCTGTGATGGGGTCGTCCTTAGACGCCGCCGGAGCGTCTATCCGTAAGCTCGCACAAAAGATGGGAAGATATGTCTTGCCGCCACAGTTCGATTTCCTTAATGTCTCCAGCGTAGAACCAGTCGTGATGTATATGTTCGAGTTCGAATATAAGCTTGACAGAGATGACCTATCTTATATTTGGCAGAACCTTGCTCCCCGAAACTACCAGAAGATTGAAAAGCAAGAGCAAAGTATCGCTCATGAGCTTATGGACATGGAGCTTCTTAACGAGGATAGCTTGTTTGATTCAGAACAGATTAGATGGATGGTGTTCAAGGTTAAGCAAAAAGCTAACGCAAACTATTATGATAAGGTTGCCACCCAGGCAAACGAAAGCGTAGGATCAGAACTCACCCCGGTTCTGCAGGCAGCCTCCGACGGTTCTGCTACCGGCTACGACCTCTCCTTCAACTGGCCATACGATTACTTATCCATCGTTGAGCTAATTAAGATGGATGCCGAAGTCTTATTTTCGAAAGACGATGAGGACGATACATAGAAATGGCCAAGTTCATAAACAAGAAAGAACAAGTCTTTGATCTTAAGCTCACATCTTACGGGCACTATCTTTTGTCCATCGGCGATTTCAAGCCAACTTATTACGCATTCTATGATGACAATGTCATATATGATGGAGAATACGCTGGAACCAGCGAATCTCAGTCCGGTATCAGTAACAGAATTAAGAAAGAAACTCAATATCTAGAGAGCTTGGTCTTGTTTGAGGATGCCGACAACATTGTTGCCACAGATAAGGGAACAGCAGTTAACTTCTTTGATCTGGATGTCACTCCGATGAAGGAATCCCCTCGAAAGGACAACTTTAAATTTGATTCCGCTATTGGGGATGCCTTCCTTGACGGCGCCACCCAAAGCTCCCCCGCGTGGAAAATAGTTTCTCTGCAAGGAGAGTTCTCAGGCTCATCAGCAAGAGACACAGTCGGACTCAGAGGTAACAACATTCCGCAGATAGATATTGAGCTGAAATATGTAAAGGAGATCGTAGACATAGAAGACATTTCAACGACTCGTACCGCAAGAGACAACCTTGCCACCAGTGCTGTTTTTTCAGATAATAAAGTAGTCAATCTCAAATACGATGACCTCTTACTTTATGCAGATGAAGTCAACACAGAACTCTTGAGTGAGAATTTTGATGTCGAAGTGTTCCAAGTTATTACTGGTTCGAGCATCGGAGAGGAATCAGTTCTCAAGAGAAAATACTTTTTAAACACCCCTTCCCAAATTAAAGACGGCTTCATGACATCAGAAGTCCCATCTGCCCCCAGCCAAAGCGAGCAAACAGACGTAAATATCGGATATTATTTTAATATATTAAGAGACTCCGAAATCGATGAAGCGACAGTTTGCAAATCAGCAGAAGTATTTAATAGAACTTCTTATTACGTTGATATTGATTTTGATTGCGAAACACAAAGCAGAGAAGAAGTTGTTTTCGATATTTACGGACAAGTTACGGAGCCTGAAATATGTCAAGATTGATCTATACCGGAGATGTTATAAAGAATCTTGGTGAGTATCTCCCATCGCCATTCATCGATCTTGTTACGGCGACTGCCGGACAGCTTGTTGTTGATTTTTCGTTCTCTTACAAAACCAGCGATTTTTTCACGCCCGAAGAGGGTTTCACCGACACCCTCCAGGGTCTCTATTATTATGTCTTTGCCTGCACTAATCGAGATGTTTACAATGATATCGTTAGATCGCAGCATAACATCACACAGTTATTCTCGTTGCTTGCAGACGGTTCGAATGAGATTGCTTTTTCTTATAATGTCTTAAATCAAGAAGATATTGAATATAGTGAAGCGAATTTAGACGAAGCTGACAATCCGATTTTGAAGGCGACCGGCTACCAAGCCACGATACCAGTCTCCACAGAAGGCGATTTGTATGTTTTAGCCTTTACGGGAATGGATTATAATAAGATATCATTTAATAAATCTAAAGTTGCCTCTAAATTTTTTAGTGATGCCACCTACGAACCCGTCTATGAAGATGGGCAGCCAGTGGACTCAACCCAGCAAGCATTTTTTGATGAAAACGATTTTGCTTATAACGAGGAGGTCAATCAATCGATATCTGGTGACTACCATAAAACCGACGACTTCAATAGAGAAAACATAATTACAATGTTTGAGGCGCTAAACGAATCTTATCAAGCACTCGCTGAAACTGATAGTCAGCTACAAGGGGTCATAGACAATGTATCTTACGTTTTGTCTGCATACGCAGCGACTCCTGAGATGCTTCCGCAAATGAACGTGATTAGAAAGTCGGCTCCTCAAAAGACCAACGCGACAAACGCTGGAAAATATTATAAAGATTTTAAAAAGACCCTCGCCGCCGCCAACGACGGAGTAACCACAGAGGAGCAAGTAAGTAAGAAGATGTTTATCAATCCAAGGGTGATAGATTTAGTCTATTCCAACCCGTTGGCGCCTGCTGCTGGCTCATTGATCATCGATATTGACGACTCTACTTCCCCGGAGAAATCAAAATTCGCCGCCGCCGTGGATTCAGATTATGTATATTCAAATATGAGAATCACCAGGGAGTACTTCTCCTTAGACGGCTCCAACATGTCACATATGATGACGGGTTACAGGAACTCTGGCTTCGCTTTCTTCGACTATGAAAAATACCTACAGAACAAGTCAGCTTTGTCAAAGCTTTTCGACGTTAAAAATGTAATGTCTTTTTTCGGACACAGTCTCCCTTCCGCAGCCCTCGCACTGCAGAAAATAAAACTTGAGCGCATCAATATGGCAGATTCTTCCAGACAAGTGGAGATGTCTATGGAAACCTCATTTGACGACAGTCAATACTATCCACTTGCCTCTTCAACTGTCATTTCAATATTAGACAATGATGAGTATTATGGTATGAAGCAGATCGACTTCTCTTCGGCTGAAACCACCATCACTCCTTACTTCTTGCCGAGAAACTTTGTTTTACCAACAGCCCAGAGCGACGAGACCGATTACCGCTTGATGGCTCTTGAGTTTCAAGACTTATACCCGATGAGAGGTCTCTTGGACATGCAATCCGCCGACTTAGGTTATAAATTTTCGGTGTCTTTAAAAGACAATACAATAGAGATCGCTGATTTTTTGATAACAAACTTTAACGAAGCTTATGCCGAGTTCGAGGAATACTATCAGTTAGTATCAGAGAAATGCAGCCACAACTCAACAACAGGGGAATATAACCAGTTCTTCGTAGATCAGATTGAAGAGTTCTACTCTAATGATCTTGGACGATACCCATGGGTGAAGATGCCGATTATATACAATCTACATCTTGCTATTCTTCTGGGAGGGTTTGAGGGAGACTTGTCGAGCCTTTCTAAGAACGCCCAAGCCATGACTGCTTTGATCACCCCCTTTGGTGGCACCTATGAGCTGCTTACTGAGTTCAGAGAGCTTCTAATATCCTTTAAAGAGGACTACTATGATTCGACTTCTTTCGCCACAGCATACTCGATTGCTTCCTCCTCTCCCCGAGAGGTAACCCTTACGTCGGCCGAGGTTGAACTGCCCTCGACTGTGCTTGACGGCGATACACTATATTTCTCCCGTACCGATTACACATATTATCAAATGAACTCGTGGTCAGCGGAAGCCGCCGCAGTACCAATAGAGTACGACGATGACGCCAACACCCCAGAAGAACTCCTAAGCTCTTTCCAGACTGCTTTGACTGTGCTGACTCAGACGAACTTTGAGATAGAAGTTGGAGAAACGGAAAAAGGCTCGAAGAATCTATTGATTATTACTACCGCACTTGGCGCCGCCACCGCCACGGGTGGCACTGCGTTGGCGGTGGCTCTGACAGCACTTGTCTTCACTAGCATCATCGGGACAGCAGCCATTGGTGCGCTGGTTGGTGCTGCAGTCGCAGCCCTCGTAGATTTCTTCAAAGACAAGCCAGAACCGGAGTATATAACTATTACCGGTAAAGAAGTGGTTTCTACCATCTTGCTTGGAGAGACCATAGACTCTTCTTGGTCAGAGTATTATACGGCTATAGAAGGGTTTATCGATATGCTTGAGCAGTTGGTCGAAGAAAACACCTCCGCCGCAAACACAGCGTTTCCAGCAGCACTTAGGGCGACTGCTCAATATGTTTGGCCAAACTCTTTGAACCATCTGGCAGAGTTCGGCGACAGCGAAGGGGCGATGGATTGGAATTTTTGGTTAGAGGAGATGCTCTCTTCTTCTGCCTCCACCTCCACCTCCACCGAAACAGACACAGATACTGGCACCGCTGCTACCGTATCTACAGATGCGCGTGACTATATATCGTAGTGATTCACCGGAAACTCAAATAAAATAAGTAAACCTCTAATTATTCAAAGAGGGCTATAAGCATGGCGATATCTCAAAACTCACAAAAAACACCCGGCAGCATAGCTACAGGTACTGCGCGCACCCGCCTCACAAGCCAATCTGATAATGTCTTCTCTCTGTCGGGTAAGAAATACAATGCCAAAGCAAACTCCTCATCTAAAACAATAGCGGATGCCTCTGCGATTGCATTTAGTGAGACCTCTGATGAACAAGTCACCCCGGACTCATTATTCCCAAATGGTATTAGTGACACAAATGATGTCGCGATCAATCTATTGGGTTTAGCAGGCTGCTCTATTTCGCTCGAAGATCCGAATTTCTCACTAATCCAGACCCAGAGTGACACAGAGGTAATTGAGAACAAGAATATTTTTGATGAAAAAGATTTTAGCAAGATCAAGGGCACTCTGATCAACGCAGCTGATAAATTTAGCAACAGCGCCGACACCTTCTATGACAAAGATTCCCAGACGGCCGAGTTCCAAGTAACGACGAACAAGATGGACGTTGCCCTTGAAACTAAACCTGACGCAGTGCAGATAGCATCTGATTTTGCCCTCACCAATATGTCCGCAGGAACCCCAACAAACAAGTTATTTCAAAAGTGAACCAAGGAGTTATAAAAAGTGGCATCATTATCAACGCCCATTGACGCACCCTCAGAAGCAGAAGAAACCACCACCACCGCCATTTCTGGTGCTGACCTCGACAACGACTCTTTCGCCGCCGGCATGGGGGGTGATTCTCAATCGGCTGCTCTTGAACAGCCCGGTATGTTTTATGCTATCGATATGGGGTACTTCATTGTTCTTGCCAACTTAGATTCTGAAGGGTTTGTTATCGAGCCCACATTCTCTCTTGGTGATATTGACGCGATGTCCAAATATATCGATTCTGGAGATGTGGCAATCCTAAAGCAGAATGCGATAGTGGATGACGGATCGTCTGCAGCGATCTATAGCCCAGTATCGCTCTCCGCAGCCCCCACCATTGACTTTGGTGAGAGCAACACTTACTCCATACAATACTCAGAAGACGAAGCCAACCGCTTCTTTGAAAGATATGCACAAGGATTCATAAAGCCTCTTTTGTGTGGCACGGGCTTGCCTGAGGAGGTTGAGGCGGAATTATGTTCGATAGGTAACACTGCCCGCGCAACTTTTGATCAAAAATATGAAGAAATTTTAAACTCTTATTTCGCATCTGATTTGGACATAAAACATATTTATAAAAAGACTGTCGCCAATAGCAAATTTAAAAAACAAGAGAGAATAGCCTCTTTGAATGGGTACACCCCCTTGACCTCACCTGCGACCGAATAAGAAATGAGCATTAACGAAAAAACAAATATCTTTTTAAATGAGTCGCTGCTTTCGGGCTCATCCGACACATTTAGGACAGTTGTTGGCGGGTGCTGGCAAGCAGGGGAGGATGAATACGGAGAGTTCTACACACGGAAAGCATACGCCGAAGCGACGGATTCCCCCATCGCCTCTATCCACTCAAATGCAGAACTATCTCAGGACATTAATGATGAAGACTTCCTTCCAAACACAGCCTTCCCGGTGAGACTGATCGGTAATAATGGGATAGTAGAAAGCGACAAGCATTGGAAGAGCCTTCTATTTGGTGGGACCTATAAAGACGAGCTTTTCTCATCAATATTAAATAAATTTGAATTTAATGATTTCTACCATCAAACATATTTTCCATATACAAAAGCAGAAGACAATTCGATAACAGATAATGGCATAACAAAGGTAGTAGAAGCCACGTATGAGTATAACACTTTTAATAAGGACTACCAGACTTACATTGAAACTCTCGATTCAGAGCTTTTGATTCCAAATCTGTATCTCTCTCTTTTATACGATACTTTTGGTGAAGAGGCAGAAATAGACACCGACGTTTCTAACTTTGTCACCTTTGACGGGAAACTGTCAAAAACACAGGTATCCGAATTCGCCAATGATATCGGACTAATTGATACAAGCTTGTCAGGCACCACTATGGAGAGCATTCAAAATAGAATGCAGAATATATTTGTCGACGAAAACAGCATTTTCTCAGAGGAGTTTAGAAGCGTCTTGAGCGAAGAGATGACCAGGACTCCGTTCTACTCAAAGATCACAGTCCCGACATATGAGAAGGGAGGCTTGGTCGACTCAATTATCGCGAACGGACACAGCCAAAAAGTGCTTCAAACATTGAAGGATGTTTTCACTGATAATGTAGGCGACTTGCCTCCACGAACCCTCCCCCACAACAGCTCCACAGATTTCATTTCTGCCTCTATCGCTGGCCAGCCTGAGTACACCACTATGAAACTGATAGCATCGCAGGACGCAAGAGAGATCGACTACATAGATTTCTTACAATACACTTATAACAACTATTCATCTGCCACCGACGATGGCATCTTTGTTGGGGTCTTAGACGATAAGATAAGGATGCTAACATCTACTGACGGAACCTATCGGTACATCAACTCTCTCTGCGCCCTTTCTACAATTAATGATGTAACATCTTTTTTGAACAATGAGGCAAATTACAAAATTGACTCGATTGAGGACTTATATACTTACCCATCAAAACATAATGAAGTTTTAGCCTATAGGGTTGAAAAAATATCTGGAGCCCCCACCGGAGATTCCCAGTCCCAGTCAGTCACTCAAAACTACTGGATTTTTAATAATGTTGGAGAATATGAAGATTTCACGATCGCAGACTCACAGGTGATATATGGAGAGACCTACCAGTATAATGTCTATCTTTATAGAATCGTCGTCGGCATAGAATATTCGTTTGACGATTTTGCCCTCACCAGACAGATTGGAAGACATGCCGCCGACGCGGGCAATAACCGTGGTGCCCCCGAGGACAAGTTCTCGGACACAGATTATTGTTTGGAGTTTTATGATCCAGACACTGGTGACACTTCCGAGCAACTGTATAAAGCAGAATCCAATTTAGCCGAGGTCAACCAATTCGCGTCGAACAGCCAGATTTTGTCAGACCACAAATATATAGCAGATTTTATTCTTAAACACAAGCCCTCCGTTAGGTTGATGGAGATTCCAATATTATCGAAAGAAGTTAGTATACTGGATCACCCGCCAAATATAGTCCAAGCTACCCCATATCAACATTATGATTCATCTAAGAGAGTCGGGTTCTCATTGCAGTACGATTCGTTTAACTCATCCGCACACACACCAGAATCGTTGACCAAGGAGGACGCAGAATACTTGCAAAAATATAAGAACTCTAACGATATAACTTATGATTCTGCTTTCCCCAAAGAGACGGTCTCTCCCAAAAGGACCATCGAGGTATACCGGATAGCAACCCGTCCAACTTCTTATATCGATTTTGACAACAACTTGATTCAAAGTATTGATCTAAGGTATAGAAAAAATAGCTTCACAAAGGATTCAACTCGAATTGAAGATAAAATATCCACAAATAGAAAATATTATTATACTTTCAGGGCAGTCAACGAGAATGGGTCCCCCGGTCAAATATCTCAAATATATGAAGTTGAGCTAATTAATGATGGAGGCTACGAATACCTCGTAGCCGATGTTCTCTTCGAAAAGGACTTAAAAACGGGACAGTCTGACAAAACCAGCATAGCTACCAAAAAGCTGATCCAGCTCCAGCCGAATATATCTCATATATTATTTGACGACTCAGAGGTTGACTACTCTGATACCGCAGAAGCTCAAATAGACAAACTTGTAGTTGGAACAGCCACGGACACAATCTGGGACAAATCCTTTAAACTTCGACTCACTTCCAAAAAAACTGGCAGAAAAATCGATTTAAACATTACTTATACTTTAAGAAACGAATGAATAAAGAAAACACTAACTATTTATGTAAGAGAGGTTAATAAATGGCTTTTTTAGACAACAGCGGTGACATTATTTTAGATGCAGTGCTGACAGACACGGGCAGAAAGCGTATGGCCCAAGGTAATTTTAGAATTACTCATTTTGCGCTTGGTGACGATGAGATTGATTATGGGTTGTACAATAAGAATCACCCATCTGGATCAGCTTACTTTGATCTAGAGATCTTGCAGACTCCTGTTTTTGAGGCTTTCACTCAAGCAAACGCAAACATAAACCACGGTCTTCTGACGATTAATAGCGAAGAAGTTCTATATCTCCCCACTTTGGCGGTCAACACTAAAACTGCTAACGTCCCTGCACTCTTGGACAACACCGGAGTATTCTATGTTGCCACCAATACAGAGACACAGGGAAAGATCCCCACCTCTACATATACTATTTTGGAAAGCAGCGCTACCCCAGGAGGTATGCTTGTAATAGAGAGCGGCTTAGCCACCGGCGAGATCGCTGGAACCGCAGATAACCGCACATCTTATTTGGCAAGTCTGGGACTTATTGATGATTCTTATTCTGTGTATGTTGACGGCCGCTTTGTTACTTCTGTCTTATCCTCCAACGCTGACGCTCAGTTTAACAACGATAGCCAGACACCAACAGCAAACTTTGGTTCCCTATCTTCGACAGTGTCGACGAGCCAGACTTTGGGATTAGACAACTACTTGACCTACGCAGCTCCAACTGCAACTAACGGCGTCGTGCGCGACACCACAAGCAACACGGACACCGCGATGTCTGACATCGCTGGACCAAGGGGCGCAGTCGCAGCCTTCAACTTTGGCGTAGAATCTGGTTTGACAACCACAGCTGCCGGCACTAGCGACGATAAGTTCACGCAATACGGCGCTGTAGGTCAGAACCTCTTTAGCGACGGAAACCTATACGATTATATTGATACGACTGTATATGTTACAGGAGACAACTCTTCTGCACAGATTCAGATCCCACTACGCATTATTAGATATGCTGGCACTTGATGGATAATGGAGTTTATTTATGCCTGTTAAGAATTTTGAACGTTTAAACACGACCACTGATACTACTACTACTAAGACCCTTCTTCACGAGTCGATCCCGGTAACTGGCTCGATTTTGAGTGGCACATATTCCGATGAGAATGTTAAAAACTATACCCATGGAATGTTCCAGAGCGTGTATGATTATCCATACCTAAGCTCTTCCGCTAACCACATCATGGATTTCAGCATTGGTTTCGATGAGGCTTCTGTCCTCAGTTCCTCTGCCAACCTCACGCAGGGCTCCAAGAAGATCAACATGTACAATCAGTTCTCTCAGGTTCTTCTTGGTTACACCGGTAGCGATAATCAAGTCCGCAAGTTTGAAAGCGATCTGCTCCTTGATGGTGTAGGTTCAATGGGCGAAGCTTTCTTTGTTTCTTTCTCACGACTGATTACTAAGGACCAAGTTAAGAAGGGCTCAGTTTCTCTTACTCTTGGCACCGGTTCATGGGCTGCCCCATTCGCCACCGTTCGCACTCTGACTGATTCAGCGTCTTCAGACGTTGGAGGTGTGGCTTCTACCATTGGCGGCGATTACGGAATACTTAAAGAGGATGTTAGCGGAGATGCATACGGTGTTGTGTTCTACCAAGCCGGCATCGCAGTTCTTACCTCCTCGGCCTTCGCCGCGGTGAGCGATTTCTACAGCGCCTCAGCTGGAACAGGCTCTGTGGATAGCACGTTTGTTAGCGCCTCCATTTCAGCATCTTGTGATGCTTTGCGCCACAGAATCCAAAATGTAAGCTTCAACAACACAACAGAGATTAACTCTACGATTTATTTCTGCCGCGCCCCCCACAACAAGTTCAACTATAGTTCGAATCCAACATACACAAGCGCAGGCAAAGTGCAGGTTAAGACGATCGCAACCGACACCCCAGTTTCCTATATTACAACTGTGGGGCTCTATAACTCTTCTAAAGAACTGCTTGCGACTGCTAAGCTTTCCGAGCCTCTCCGCAAGGACCCGACTAACGAGGTAACCCTGCGCGTCAGGTTGGACTATTAGGCAGAACCCTTATAGGTTCGAAGCTTGGACCGAGAAACTTATTGAGAACCTCTCTATTTAATAGAGTAAAGGTATAAACATGTCTCTTAAAAAGTTCGCCCCCAAGGACCTCGTCTTGAACACCATGAAGGCTCATCCTTCGTGCGAGTTTTTCATATACGATAGCAAGGTGTACTATAACAATGCACCAGAAGAATCCGGCCAGTTTAGCGCGAATGTGCTGAACGTGCCATCGGGACATGTTAGCCTTTATGAATCCAACGTCGACAAGCTTTCAGGCAGCAACAACTTTATCTATCCTTTTATCACAAAGGGAAGTGCTGGCTCAAGCTTTAAGACTGCAGGTCCAGTTTCGTATACAAATGAGTTTGCATATGGGGATGAACTCACCGGAAGCTATCCCCTCTCGGCATCGATCACCCGGGAATACATCACTACCCCAGCTGCCTCCAATAACCGCCACTTCTTCGCACTAAAGAATAGATTAAACTATTATGGTGTGAGAAGTCGTCATTATGTTGTGTCATCATCGTATGGTGATAAGAGTTTGCAAACTCTCAACTTGATCTCGATTCCATCCATCTTCTACGGCTCTCAGATCCAACCTGGAACGATGTCGCTAAAGTGGTATTTCAGCGGCTCGCTCGCAGGTGAGCTGCGAGATTCAAGGTCGAACGGAGAACTTATCCAAGTTTCTGGAGCAAATGCTGGCGAAGTCGCTGGTGTTGTGCTGTACGACGAGGGATTCGTAATGCTGACAGGCTCTTGGGGGTTGAACAGCGAAACGATCGGAATGGTCTCTGGTGGTGTGTCTGACAACCCCAAGTGGATCTATTTCGGTGCAGGCGCCCTTGATGATGTCTCAGCTACAACTGCTGACACTGACTTTGTCTCAGCCTCCTTTAAGATGGACTTTAAAGGCACCACCGAGACTCAAGTGATGACAATGCACGCTCACGCTCACCGTGGAGAGGCAAACCACTCAAACAATCCAACATTTTTGGAATACGGACAGCAACAAATACAGGCAACATCTTCTCAGATTTATGAAGAAAACCCCAACAGAACTATTAAGAATATCGTCAGTTCCAGCTTTGAGGGCTTCGACGCACCATTCGAGCGCCAAGTCTATATCTCTCGTGTTGCTATTTACGACGATAACAAGAACTTAATCGGCATCGCCACTCTTTCTAATCCAATACTAAAAAGAGAAGCAGACGATATAAGTTTTAAAATAAAATTAGATATGTGATAGAATAGCATTATGATTCTTGGTGTCGACATCAGCACGAGTATAACCGGTTTTGCCATCATCGCGGACGATCAGTTGGTTTACTATGATTCTATAGATTTACGTAAGCATAAAGGCTTTTTCGCGAAGGCACGCGCCATGAACGAGTGCCTTCTGAAGCTTTTCGAGATGTACCAGTGTGACAACGAATACTCGCTCACTGGATCTTCGAAATTTCCCATCAAGCACATTTATATTGAGGAACCCTTCACGTTCTTTAAGTCGGGCGGATCGTCAGCAAAAACGATGGCAGCCCTCCAAAAATTTAATGGACTCGTGTCGTGGATGCTGTACGACTTGTTTGAGATGGAACCCAAATATGTTGGAGCGACACAGGCACGAAAGCTGGCTGGCATCAAAGTGCCAAGAGGGGAGAAGGCAAAGAAGGTTGTTCTCCAGCACCTCCTTGACACAGAGCCTGCCTTCAAAATAGAATATACCAAGTTTGGCAACCCCAAGCCAGAATCCTTTGATCGAGCAGACGCCATAGTCATTGCGAAAGCAGGACAGGCACTGGAAAAGTGAATCCCGGTGACCTTGTGATGGTCAGGACGTGGACGAATGATTCAACCACCGGAGTTTTTGTGGAGTCTTTTGGGATTATAGTACAAGAGATCACAGACCTTTACTCCCCTCGCGACGGGTTTGACGTATATGTCTTGAAGAAAGGCGAAGTAGAGTTTTTCAGAAGAGAGTGGATCCACCGTTGTCCCCAGGACCCCCAGTTGTTAAAATGAAAATAGGAGATCTGGTTAGAATCAAGGGCGGCAGCGCACAAGATGTCTGCATAATCCTCAGCATAGACAGCCAATCCGCCTTCATTCTAACAGAATCTGGGCCCATGAGAACTGAGATGTGTGAAGTTCTGATGCTAAAAAGTGAGCTAATATGTACTTTCCCTGCTGAGTATTTAGCGCTTGTGGAATCTGTTGAGGAAATAGAAGAAGAATAGCTTTTTTACTTGACACTGTTATCCAGACATGTTAAGATGTATATGTCTGGTATAGTTGCGGAGAACAGATGAACAAAAAAGAAGCGATCAAAGTCCTTGCCTCTGTCCTCGGCAATTTTCGGCAGCTGGGCAGTGATGAATATTATTTCAAGTGTCCCGCCTGCAATCACCGCAAATACAAACTGGCGGTAAACCTCGCAAAAAATGCCTACCAGTGCTGGGTATGTGACTATCGCGCTCGTAATGTCCGGCGCCTCGTCCGCCGCTTCGGGTCCTTCGCGGATCTCCAACGATGGGACCAGCTGACCGACAGAACAGAGATCGAACGCTTCTCGGATCTATTCGCTGACCCCATTGGCGGAGAAGAACGAATCGAAGTAACGCTACCAGAGGAGTTCACCTCTCTCACCGCACCCAAGGTGCCAGCGACTGCGATGCATGCGCACAACTATTTACGCAAGAGAGGGGTCACCAAGAACGATATCTTGCGGTGGAAGATGGGTTTCTGCTTTAGCGGAGAATACCGCAACAGAGTGATCATTCCATCATTTAACGACACGGGCGACATAAACTATTTCATCGCTCGCTCATATAACGGCGATTCATACAAGTATAAGAACCCACCGGCATCCAAAGATGTGGTTTTCAATGAGATATACATCGATTGGGACACGGACCTTGTTCTTGTCGAAGGAGTCTTCGACGCGGTTGTAGCTGGCAACGCTGTTCCTATTCTTGGATCGACCCTTCGCGCCGACTCTAAGCTCCTCCGCAGCATCGTCCTCAATGATACACCGGTCTATATGGCTCTCGACCCAGACGCCCGCCACAAGGAAAATAGAATCATCAAGATGCTGCTGAAATACGACATTGAACTCTACAAGGTGGATGTCTCAGGGTACGAAGATGTGGGGTCTATGCCGAAAGATGTGTTCGCTGCGCGTAAACAAAACGCTTCTTTTATTGACGGTTCTGACTATTTATTGCGAGACTTGATCTCAGCAATTTAGGGACGACGCCTTGAACATCACAAACGAACGCCTTAAGCAGATCATCAAAGAGGAAGTTGAGGAGAAGCTCTTGAACGAGATTATTCTCCAAGAGTCTTTCCTGCTGTTGCTCGAAGCCGAAGAACTTACAGACGAAGAAGCACAGATGGTTGATGATTGGAAGAAGAATCAAACAGCCCGTGCAAGAACTGTGAAGTTTTTGAAGAAGGCAGGCAAAAATTTTAGCGCCCTCCCTAAAACAGGCAAGATGCTTGCTCTTGGTGTGGGGCTTGGACTTGTTTCCGCATCTGGAGCCCTCACTAGCGCCGCAATAGACTTCGAACCAGCATACGCCGGAGCTGCCTCCAGCTTTGTGGACGCCGGCGCCCAGGGTGCCCAATCTGCAAATACCATTAAGAACTTCCGGGATCAGGCGCTTAAGAACGCGCTTGGCGGACAAGGAACTGATGACATGGAGGGATTCAAGGAAAAGCACGCCGATAGCTTTGAAAGCGCAGCGCAGGACATTGTCCCAGGCACCGGGCTCCCCGGCGAGAATTTCTACCACGTCCCAGCAGACCAGATTTCCGACTCTGAGATTCTCCCCCTCGCCGGAATGAGCAAGGCTGACTACAAGGAACTCATCAAGATGTCCTTCTTCAGCACCGGCGACACTGAGAAGAACCTGGACAAGTTCAACGACTTCGTTGATGGTGGTTGGCAGCGTGGCTCATCCGCACTCTGGGCATATGGACCAGAGGGACAACTGTTCAGTTTCTTTGATGCGAGCGCACCATCTGGTCAACGTGGATTGGTTCTTCCCCCCGAATGGTCTGTGGCACACGAAGTTGCGCAGGAGATGAACTCCTCCAACGCTATTCCAGAAAATAATGACATAGACTCGATCGCTGGTAAGCTAACTTGGAACGAGGATATCCAAGAGGTCAAAAAAATGATCAAAAAAGAGCTTGCAAAGACCAGCTAACCGTGATATATTATAGTCAGTGAGAGAGAACTGCGTCCCCTATTCACCGCCACAGTGCGAGCACCTCTCTACCATTTTGAACCAGCCTTGGAGGGCCCTTGAGTTTTAAGATCGCACACGTCAGCGACATTCATATCCGTAAGTTGAAGTATCACACCGAATACCGCGCAGTATTTACCCAGTTGTATGACGAGCTAAGAGAACTAAAGCCGGACATCATTGTCAACACAGGCGACACTTTCCACACTAAGCTCGACCTATCGCCCGAGGCTGTGTGCCTTATTAGCGAACTGCTGACAAACTTGGCTGAGATCGCACCAGTTCACAACATCCTCGGCAACCACGATATGAACCTGAAGAACAGCGCTCGCCTGGACGCCCTTTCTCCTATCGTCGACAACCTGAACAACCCTAACGTTCATCTTCACAAATACTCAGCTGTTGTTCCAGTCGCAGAGAACATTGACCTTCATGTGCTCTCTATCGTGGACCCCGAGAACTGGTCAACAGAACTGCCAGACAACAAGGTCAACATCGCGCTTCATCACGGAGGCGTGGCTGGCGTTGAAACTGATACTGGTTGGGTGATGACCCACGGTGACATTAGTATCGACACTCTGGAGAAATTTGACTACGCCCTTCTTGGCGACATTCACAAGACTCACCAGAAGGTTGACGCTGATGGCAAGTGCGCTTATCCTGGCTCCCTCGTTACGCAAAACTTTGGCGAGACTAATGATAAGGGATACTTGTTATGGGACATTGAAGACAAGGACAACTTCACCTGCACTCATACCCAGATCACGAACCCTAAGCCTTTCATCACCATTGAGCTGACCCCCAAGGGTCGGATGCCCAAAAATACTGAAATCCCTCGCGGCGCCCGCCTTCGCTTGGTGAGCAACAACAACTTGCCTCTCCACACAATGCGCCGAGCGATGGATGTTGCAAAGCACCGCTTTAAACCCGAGAGCATCTCCTTCCTCAACAGAGCCATGGGTGAGCGCGGCTCCGCTAGCGAGTTAACAGACACTCTCAAGACTGAAGAACTCCGCAATATCGAAGTTCAGGAAGAGTTGATGGCGGAATACCTCAAGGAATACCAAGCTCCCGCAGAAACGATGGACGAGATTCACAATCTCAACCGCAAGTACAACAAGCTCGTTGAGGAAAATGAAGAAGTCTTACGCAATGTTCGTTGGAAGTTGAAGTCATTTGAATGGGACAACCTGTTCAACTATGGCGAGAACAACTCCATTGATTTCGATCGCCTTGATGGCATCGTCGGTGTTTTCGGCAAGAACTTTTCAGGCAAGAGTTCCGTTATCGATGCTATGCTCTACACTTTGTTCAACACTACTTCCAAGAACGAACGCAAGAATCTGAACGTAATCAACCAGAACCGAGAACTCGGGCGCGGCACTCTAAAGATTGAAGTCGGCAACTTGCTCTACACCATTGAGCGCACATCGGAGAAGTATCTGAAGCGTCTTAAGGGTGAAGAAACCACTGAAGCCAAGACCAATCTGAATTTCGAAGTCTATGATCGCATCACAGAAGAGACTGAGTCTCTAAACGCCGCTACTCGCGCTCAGACCGATGCAAATATTCGCAAGCACTTCGGATCTATCGATGATTTTTTGGTGTCCTCTATGGCGTCTCAACACGGTGCATTAGCCTTCATCGATGAGGGTTCCACCCGCCGCAAAGAGATCATCGCCAAGTTCCTTGATCTTGAGTTCTTTGACAAGAAGTTCAAGCTTGCCAAGGAGGACTCTGTCGAGAAGAAAGCTATTCTCAAGAAGGATGCCACCCGAGAGTTTGACACGGAGATCTCCGAGGCGCAAGAAGAGCTTGAAGCTCATCGAACCGTTGTCGAGAACAACCACATTCGATGCCTCACCCTGAAGAAACAACTCGACAGCGCAGAAGAACGTCACCGCAGCCTGCGTGAGCAGATCAGCGACGCTCCTGATGTTCTTGTTGACGGCGTCACCCTTAAGGAAGAGCGAGACAAGAAGTCAAATATGCTTGCCGCTGTTATCGACCGCATCATAGAGCAGGAAAACTCCCTGGCGTTTAAGACCCAGAAGAACGACAAGGCGATTCTCTTCATTGGATCGACCGACATTGACAAGCTGAGAACACAAGCAGACTCCATCGAGACTCTCGAAACCGACATCAGAAGGCTGAACGAAGAATTCGAGGACATTGAACGCAAGCAGCGCTTACTTGACAGTATTCCTTGCGGTGATGGTTTCCCAACTTGTCGCTTCATCAAAGACGCTGTCGTTGTGGTTGCCGGCCGAACAAATGCCGAAGATTCACTCACCACAGCAGCTAAGCAACTTGAAGAGCTTGAGCCCGAGGGAGTGTCCAAGAAGATCGCTCAGTTTAATGTTGTCGAGGAAATGTCCCGCCAACTTGAGCGAGAGATCTCAGAACTGAAACTTAAGCGAGAGAAGAACAGGAACATTAAGGTGACCCTTGAGGGTGAACTTGAAACTCTTGAAAACAGGATCGAAGAGTTCACTCAAAACAAGGAGTTCATCGAGAACCTTGAGAAGATCATTCGCGAGAAGAAGAGCGTAGAAAAGAGCATCACAGAGAAGAAAGCAGAGGTCTTGGAATGTGAGAAGGGCACGATGGATGCCATCAAGATGGTTGGTTCCTACGAGCAGAAGATCGAAACACTCGCAGAAAGTCGCGATGAGTACAGCCGCCTACAAAAGGAGTATTCCGCTTATGACTTGTTCCTTCGCTGTATGCACCCCAACGGTATCGCATCGGACATCGTGCGCAAGAAGATCCCCGTGCTGAACCAAGAGGTGGCGAAGGTGCTTGCGAATGTTGTGGACTTCGAAGTGTTCTTTGAGAGCAAATCCGATAGCAACAAGCTGGATATTTTTATCAAGCATCCTCGCTTCGACCCGCGACCTATTGAGATGGCGTCTGGTGCCGAGAAGAGCATGGCTGCGATGGCTCTGCGTCTTGCGCTGCTGTCTGTCTCCTCTCTCCCGACCAGCAACTTGTTTGTTCTCGATGAACCCGGCACTGCCCTCGATCAGGATAATATGGAAGGCTTCGTTCGCATCCTCGAACTGGTCAAGGTGTACTTTAAGAACGTGTTCCTTATCTCTCATCTTGACTCTCTCAAGGACTGCGTCGATATGCAGATCGAAATCGACAAGACAGGTGGCTTTGCAAAGATAAGTGTCTGAGAACAAAACAGCAATATTTAAAAATAGGCTTCCGGCGGAACAGGTGATAGTTAATATTAGAGGGATACCCAATGTTAAGTGACCGCCGTTTTATCATTCTTCCATACGACTCAAAGTTGGATGGCGTCATGAACGAGAAGAAAACAAGAAAAGTTAATTTTGACGACATCCATAGCTTCTTAGAATATGTGTCAGCTTTGGAAGAGTATGTTTTAGAAACTCGAAACTATTTAGAGTCAGACGAAAACATTCAGAAACTAGCCGAAAAGCTAGAGAAGAAGAAGATTACCGTCATTAACGAGCTGGATTTTACAGAGAAAGAAGACGTAAATAAGTTCGGTAAAAGATAGAAGAGATCACTAAACGCACAAACCATAGGAGGTGTTGAATGATGGCATATGTACAGGGAAAAGCAGACAAACTTGTTGAGAAAATGATCTCACGTAAATTCCTCGCGTGGCTTACCGCGACTGGTCTTGCCGCAGCTGGGCACCTTGAGTCGGGAGACTGGGTAATCATCACTGGCATCTTTATTGGTGTTCAGGGTACCATCGACGCCATCGCAAGACTGAAAGGGCTTGAATGATAGATACTGCTGCCATTATCAAATATTTACTGAAGAACTGGAAGACAGTTCTTTTTGTGGTTATGGTTTTGATGGTTGTTGGCAAGTTCCGCTATGACTATAAGAAGCTGGAGGAAGCATACGAAACCAGCGTTGCTTCGCTTGAACAGCAGATAGACGGTCTCCGTAGCATACACGAAGAGGAACTCGCACGCCGCCAAAGGGCAATAGACGAATACAAGCAGAAGCTTGAGGATCTTGAGCAGCAATATGACAACATTCTTGATGATATTGAGAAAGACCGCGAGATCAAAAGGGCAGATTATACCAGACAGTTTAAAGATGATCAGGCAGCCCTTGCAGAAGAGATAAACAAAATATATGGGTTTAACCATGCTCCTTGAATTACTACTAATAATGTCGCTTTCGGCACAAGCACTTGACCCTGGTAAGTTTACCTTCATTGGTGTCGACGAACCCGCTCCGTTCGAAGGGACTCTCTTTGACCCAATCGCCACAGCCGAGCTTCTCTCACAAGCCGCAGTTGAAGAGCAGAAGTGCAATGAACGAGTTGCTTACGAGCTTGGCAAGCAAACCATTGAACACGATCTCGCAATAGAAAATTGTGATATTCGATACGACTCTCTGAAGGAAGAGTACAAACTCATCGTAAACCAGAAGGACACTGAGATCGGACAACTGCGAGAAAGCTTGAAATCAGTTTCTCCTTCCAACCACGGTGTTTGGTATGGCGCTGGCATCGCAACAGGAGCAGCCGCCGCCATTATAACCGTCAAGTATTTGGAGAAATAATGAAGAATGACACAAACCGAATAGCTGCTATCGAGAAAGCCATAAAAGACAAGTATGGCGCCGAAACCATCCAGAACCCACACGCGAATTGGGATGAGGATAAGGAAAAGAAGCATATTAAAGAAGTGGATGCCCGCGTGAAAAAAATAAGGAAACGTGAAGAGCACCAAGAAAAAGTAGACATAAACGGCATAAAGATTTCCAAAAAGCTACTTAATAGTGAATCTCTAACCAGTTGTCCTGTCTGTGGAATTTTTCCAAAGATATCGTTGGATGACGTTTGCTTCGTCAAGTTTGAATGCTGCCATAACTGCTACATTCAATACATCGAAGGAAGGGAGGAGAGATGGTTAAAAGGATGGAGACCAAACAATGGCAACAGTTTATGAAATAGTACAGGGGCTTTCCCAGGCGGCCGCAAACGCACACGATGGCGCCCTGAACGAGGACGGCACACCTATTGCTGCTGGTCTTCAAAGAGAGGAAGGCAACGCCCTCCTCGACAAGCGAGTTATGGACGGATTTAACGTCAAATTCTACGGCAATATGATGTGCATCGGGTATCACTCCGAGGTACAACTCAAGGAAGTCTATGCTAACGGCTTCGAAGGTGAGGTTGAGCAGAAAATTGCTGACATCGCCTCCTTCCTCAAGAAGGAATACAGAAAGATCACAGGCGAGTCCGTCGCTCTTACCAAAGAAGACGAGATTGATGTCCGCGTTGAGAACTCCTCCCGTGTGCGCTCCTGGGTCACAGCCAAACAACATTATAAGGTTGGCGGCTTAGACGAGGCTATGCAGAACGATGCCCCCTCTTCCGACACTATGGAAGCAGGCTGGAAATCTTTCCTTGATCAAGGTGGCTGGGACGGCAAACGCCCTGAGAATGACACCCGCAACAAGGAATAGAAATGGCCAAAAAAGAAACCAAGCCGACCACAACCAAGAAGAAGAAAGCAACGAAGAAGAAGACTAACGAATTTGACTTCATGCTCCCCGCAGAGCCTCCCCCGTCTTTTGCACAAGAAATAGACACATATCATGAGAAGGTTTCCGCAGAAGATTTCGGAATGGTTGAGGACTTTGGACTGCAGATGGAGTTCTCTGACGAGGACTTACTCCCCGAGAACACCGCACCCTCTTCTTTGAACGTCGGTTTTGTCGGCGTTGGTGGCGCTGGAAACAAAATGGCTAACGCCTTCCTTCAACTTGGTTTCAACAAGACCTTGCTCATCAACACAACCGGCAAGGACATTCCAAAGAGTGTAGAAGAAGAACACGTCGTGCTCATCCCAGACGCTGACGGCATTGGCAAGAACATCGAATACGGCAAGGAGGTCCTCACCCAGAACGGCGCTATCGTCGAAGACGAACTCCGCATCAAACTCGGTAAGGTCGACTGGTTATTTGTGATGGCTGGCGGCGGCGGCGGGACGGGAAGTTCTGTGACCGCGCTCCACCCAGTCTTCGAGCGCTACATGAAATCAGTGTCTGCGACCGGTAGGGTCATCTATGTTGTTTCTTGGCCAACCGCACAAGAGAGCCTTAACCCAACCATCGCTCGCAATGCGCTATCACTGGTGAACGACGTGTCTCACCATTCAAACATCGTCCTTGATAACGAACGCTCAACTCGCCTCCTTCGTGGAAGAATAGGTATGTTGGGCATGTACCCAGTAGCCAATACTCAGTTCGCAAAGTCGATAGCACAGATTTTAAAGCTGTCCTCGGAGGACTCCCCTATCCAATCCTACGATAGCAGGGACTTAGAGACCTGCCTAAACAATGCAGGCAGAGCCTTCTACGGCTCCACGATGATCAAAGACCCCGCTACAGGAAAGCTTGGCTCTATGATCCTCCACAACTGTATGACAAGATCATCCTGCCCTCCCCCCAAGGGCAAGGCAGCAGCTGGGACACTTATTCTTGTGGCGTCCGAAGAGATGGTCTCTGACCCAAGAGTCAGCAAGAATATCGAGTCCGCCATCGCGTATGTTGGCGGCCGCTGTGAGACACTTTTTTCGGGAGTTTATGTTCGTAAAAACGTACCTGGGCTCATAGCTATCCTATCTATGAACGGACTCGACGACTAAGGAATAATATTATGAGAATCACAAAACAACAATTTAGCAATACCACAGGAGAACAGTTAAATGTCTGAAGCAGAAAAAGATTTGTATATGCGAATTGGCAAGCTAGAAGATGGTATTGCCGATCTTAAGGTTGAAGGCGCCAGAACTTATAGAGATCTGATCGGTCATCATGAGATGGATAAGGTTAATTCGGCTTATATGAAAGAAGCCTTAGAGCAACTCAAAGAAGCAACTAAAGACCCGCACGCTGGCAAGAGCACATTCGCTCGATGGCTATCCGCTGTATTGACACCACAAACAATAGCAATCATCATGGCCATCATCGCCGCCCTCGTAGGAGCAAAATTATGAAAATCACAAAACAACAACTTAAACAGATCATTAAAGAAGAGATTGAAGCCGCACTCAAGCTTGACGAAGACGAAGGATTGCCAAAGCGAAAGCCCGAACATGTCGACTATGACGAAGGGCACGCCGATGGATTCGAAGGAAAGCCGAAGCAAAAAGGTCGCAGTAAAGAATATGCCGTCGGATTTAAGGATGGAAAGGCAACGGATAAAGAATACAGAGATGTAACAGGTGACAAATTATGAAAATCACTAAAACACAACTTCGCCAGCTCATCAAAGAGGTGGTCCTTGCTGAAAGCGAGTGGGTCCCTGTTGACGTAATAGAGCCACAGAGTCACGGCTTTGGTACAGAAGCAGAACAAACTCCAAACCACGAAGTGGCTTTGGAAAATACGATAATGGCTCTCATCGCCGACGGCTCTACCCCCGACGAAATTCAAGCCATGGTAACTGACGCTCTTTACTCTTTGTCCGAGGCTAAAGAAAATAATCCCTGGGCTATCTGCACAAGCTCAGTCGGCAGAGAAGATAAAGAAAAGTATGAGAAGTGTGTTAAGAGCGTCAAGGCACAAAACAAAGAAGATGCATGAGCTTTCAGTTAGACAAAAAAGAGAGAGTAAGAGAAATACTTAAGTGTGGTAAAGACCCCACATATTTTCTCAAAACTTATGCTCGTATCTCCCACCCCCTTCACGGGCTTATTCTATTTGATACATATGACTTCCAAGACGACCTTCTACAAGACTTTAATGATTACCGCTTTAATATTATTCTGAAAGGCCGCCAGCTGGGCATTTCAACCATCACCGCCGGCTACATCGTATGGCTGATGCTTTTTCATCGCGATAAATCCATTCTTGTTATGGCGACCAAGTTCGCGACAGCAGGAAACCTCGTGAAGAAGGTTAAAGGCGTTATGCGAAACCTTCCCGACTGGTTGAAGATTGCAACGATCGATGTCGACAACAGGACATCTTTCGAGCTATCCAACGGCTCCTCTATCAAAGCTACCTCCACCTCCGGCGATGCTGGTCGCTCTGAGGCACTATCACTGCTCGTCCTCGACGAGGCGGCTCACATCGAAGGCTTGGACGAACTATGGACCGGTCTGTATCCCACACTATCAACAGGTGGTCGATGCATCGCCCTATCTACTCCCAACGGTGTTGGTAACTGGTTTCACAAAACCTGCATTGATTCAGAAGCTGGTACGAACAACTTCAAGCTAACCACGCTTCCGTGGAACGTTCACCCCGATCGAGATGTTGAATGGTTCAAGAAAGAAACCAAGAATATGTCCAAGCGCCAGATAGCCCAAGAGTTAGAGTGTAACTTCAATACCTCGGGCGAGACTGTCATCGAACCAGAAGAGATGACTTGGTTGCTTACGAACGTGAAAGAGCCTAAACATCGCACTGGCTTTGACCGCAATTTTTGGATATGGGAAGAGCACGATCCATCGTTCAACTACTTGATGGTTGCTGATGTCGCCCGAGGCGATGGAGCCGATTTCTCAACCTTTCACATTATCAAGCTGGAGACACTTGAAGTCGTCGGCGAATACCAAGGAAAAGCTACCCCCGATCTATACGCCAACATGCTTAATCAAGTAGGTCGCGAGTATGGCGGCTGCATGGTGGTGGTAGAGAACAATAGCATAGGGTACACGGTGCTTGATAAATTAATTGAGTATGAATACCCCAATATATATTTTTCGGTGAAGTCGACGCATGAGTATATCGAGCAGCATCAAGCAGAGGCGCGCAATAGTGCCATCCCTGGTTTCTCGACAACTGTGAAGACTCGCCCTCTCATAGTCGCTAAATTAGAAGAGTTTATTAGAAACAAACTAATTACGATATATTCATCTCGAACTATCAATGAGATGAAAACATTTATTTGGAGGAATGGAAAGCCGCAGGCGATGAAAGGATACCATGACGACTTAATCATGGCTCTGGCGATTGGATGTTGGGTAAGAGACACTGCAGTCCAAACAAGCGCGAGAGACCTAAACTATCAGAAAGCTTTCGTCGATGCCATTATAACTTCCAAAACTACTATGAATACTAAAATAAAAGGGCAAATAGGCTACAAGAAAAACGAGATCTTTGATAAGATGACTGAAGCTGAGCAACTTTATCAGCAATACAAATGGATTATTAAGTGAGAATATAAATGGCACAACGTAAACGCAATATAAATCAGGGCAAAAACCCAGCAAACAGCGAGACAAAACTTTTCAAGGCTTTGACGAGGCTCTTCTCGGGTCCTATCGTAAACTATCGCTCACAGTCGGGCCGACGCATTCGCCGTCAGCATCTAGACAAGTTTTCAACAAGGTTCAAATCCACCTCAGGACAGCAGTTCAAGAAGACTCTTTACAATCCTCTTGACGTTCTTGCCACCAACGCCATTGCAAACCAACGCCGCTCCGAGCGGTATGTTGACTTCGATCAGATGGAGTATTATCCAGAGATCGCGTCCACGATGGATATTTATGCAGATGAAATGACGACATACTCTGATCTTCGTCCGATGCTTAACATCTCTTGTCCCAACGAAGAAATCCGTGCTGTCCTCGATGTTCTTTACGAGAGCGTTCTCAACGTTCAATATAACCTTTTCGGCTGGGCTCGCACAATGTGCAAGTACGGCGACTTCTTTCTCTACCTTGACATCGACGACAACTTCGGCGTCAAGTCAGTCCTCGCGTTGCCCCCGCAGGAGCTTGAGAGGCTTGAGGGGATGGATTCTACCAATCCTAACTATATCCAATACCAGTGGAACACTGCCGGTATGACTTTCGAAAACTGGCAAATCTCTCACTTCCGCGTCCTCGGGAACGACAAGTACGCACCATATGGAACTTCCATCCTTGAGCCTGCGCGCCGCATCTGGCGCCAGTTGGTCTTGATGGAAGACGCTATGATGGCGTACCGCGTTGTTCGTTCCTCTGAGCGCCGCGTGTTTAAGATCGATGTTGGCGCAGTGCCACCCCAAGATGTCGAACAGTACATGCAGAAGATCGTCACACAGCTTAAGCGACACTCCGTTGTCGACCCTGCCTCTGGGCGTATAGACCTCCGCTACAATCCAATGAGCATCGAAGAAGACTACTATATTCCAGTCCGCCCAGGTTCTGCGACAGAGATCACCAACCTTGCCGGCGGTAAGAACGCCACCGACATCGATGACATCAAGTATCTTCGCGACAAGCTTTTTGCAGCCCTTAAGATCCCTCAGTCTTATCTTGCGATGGGAGAGGGAGCAGCCGAAGACAAAACTACACTTGCACAGAAAGACATCCGCTTCTCACGAACTATCCAGAGGCTGCAGAGAGTCATTGTCTCTGAACTTGAAAAGATCGGCGTCATCCATCTCTATACTCTTGGCTTCCGAGGCGACGACCTCCTTTCGTTTAAGCTTTCTCTGAACAACCCTTCCAAGATCGCAGAGCTTCAAGAGCTTGAGCATTGGAAGCAGAAATTTGACACGGCATCTTCCGCCAACGAAGGTTACTTCTCCCGCCGCTGGGTAGCACAAAAACTATTCAATATGTCTGAGGAGGAGTTCCTCCGCAACCAACGAGAAATGTATTACGATAGGCTCCACGACGCTGCTCTCCAGCAAGTCGCCGAAGCTGGCACAGATGTCACTCCCGGTGGCAGTCTCGGAGGGGATCTTGACGCAGCCCTCGGCAATGACCTTGATCTTGGTGATGAAGGCGCCAGCGAGCTTGACCTCGGCGGACCTGAAGAGATGCCAGCAGGCGATGCCGGGGGAGAAGACGACTCAGCTCTCCTCGCGGTTCCTCCCGGTTCTCGTGACGCCCCTCGCCTCACCCCTGGCGCAAAAGGGAAAGTTTATCACCCTGTAAAGGTGGATAAGAGACAGAGCGGAGCCCGCTCTCGATCATACGCTGCAAAACATTCCAAAGAAAAGAGCAGCTCTACCACTCGCAACGTGCTCCCCGGCTATTCCGATCTCAAGACACTTACTAAGATGGATGGTATAAGCGCAGGTATTTACGAGGCCGAAGAAACTACTTATTCTTTAAGGGAACAAACCGAAGAAGAAAAGATCTTCCAGGTCCCCACATCGCTTCGAAATTTATTGAGCGATCTAGAAGAAAAAACTAAAAAAACAGTGGAGAACAAGGATGAGAGCTAAGCACAATAAGAAGCGTAATATAGCTTTAGTATACGAGGCTTTGGTAAAGGAGGCGACAGTCTCCATTCTCAAAGGCGACAAACAACGCAGGGACACTGCTATCAACATTATTAAGCGTCACTTTAGAGACGGAACGGAACTCAAGAAAGAGCTTGACTGCGTTCGCTCTTTGAGCGAAACCAGAAATGCTGACCGCCTCACAAGCGAGAAGATCTTAAAAGAGGTCAAGCTCCAGAAGATGCTTATTGACCCCGAGAGCCTCTTTAGCCAACAATCTGGGCTGATCCGCGACATCAACAAAGATTTGGATCCAGATGTCTTCGGCAACTTTGTCCCAAACTATAAGACACTTGCCACCATCAATCAGATGTTCTCCACCAGCGTCACGCCAAAACAACGAGTGATACTTGAGTCTTCTGTTATCGAACACATGATGTCTGAGCCAGAAAAGACCGAGACCATAGAAGAAATAGATGATATCACACTTAAGACTTTCGCAAGCAAATTCAATGAGAAGTATCAGAACGAGCTGCTTGAAGAGCAGAAGACTCTTCTGACTCACTACATTTCCTCTTTCTCTAACAACGGATTGGAACTCAAGATGTTCCTGAATGAAGAGATTTCCAGACTGAAGGCGACCATTGTGACTGCCCAAGAGACGGATGTCTTTGAGAGCGATACTGATATGACTGTCAAAGCCGCCGAAGTTCTTGAGCGTTTGTCCTCCTTCTCCGAAGAATCCGAAATGAATGAGGGTACACTTTTAACAATATTGAAGACCCAGTCGTTAGTTAAGGAGATCAACAACGATGCCGATCAAGATTAGAATAGGGACTCCTCCCGCAATAGTCACTCTCGATATGAACATTCGCAAGAGCGTGAATGGTGACTTAATGATCTTTGAACACGGCGATATTGACATTGTCCTCTCTCTCAAGAATAACAAGATCGTGACCTTCCCCAAAGAAAACATGAGTGATTTGGTGTATGGCGCGCAGAACCGCTTGTTCAAATTCTTAGGAAAGAAAGGTCTGATCACCCCAGAAACTATTAAAGCCGGCGCCTACTACGGCTCCATTGAGGGCACTTTACAGGAGAGCAACGAGGAGCGTATTAACGTTCCTAAGCTTGCCCTTGTGAACATCTCCGCTTTCGTTGAAGAAGAGCGACCCTACTTTGAGGCCAAGGACGCCATCATCTCTATGAGCGAGGACGAGTATCTCGACCCCGACAAGGAAGACTCCACAGAGTTGGGAGATGTCCCTCACAGAGACAAGCAAGGCTCGATCCGTAAGGGGTACGTTAGAGACCCTACGGCTTTGAGCTACCTGTATACCATGTAGGATAAATAAAATGGAACTTTTAACATTTATATTGTGTGCCTTCGGGCTCACGCAGATACTTGTCTACGGCAAGATCTTAGAGCGCATCAGACCCACCGAGGGTAAACTCGGAGAGCTTCTTCGCTGTCCAATGTGTATGGGCTTTTGGGCTGGCGCATTTTTAGTGCTACTTTCTCCGCTAACAGAACTATTTAGTTTTGAAGTGTCCCCCACAAATATCTTTATTATGGGGTGGCTCTCTTCCGGAACATCTTATGTTCTGAGTATGGTTTTTGGAGACGAAGGAATAAGATATGAACATACACACATGGACGAGTAAGTGGCACCTACAGCCTGTACGCAGATGCTGTAAAGGATCTTAGCTATGGGAATGAAGTTACTACGTGAGTACTACGAACTATGCGAAGGCGGCGTTTGTCAGGATCTTCTAACGGAAGCCGAGAAGAACTTTGTCACCAACGGTGGCATGATCCTCTCTGGTTTAATGCAGATGGCTGAGACAAAGAATCACAACGGCCGCATCTACCCTCACGTCATTCTTGAGCGAGAGGTAGAGAACTATAAGAAGCTTGTGAAAGAGAATCGAGCACTTGGCGAACTTGACCACCCCGACGCAGCCGAGATCAATCTTAAGAACGCCTCCCATCGGGTCACAGATATCTGGATGGAAGGTAAGAAAGTTATGGGCAAGATCCGTGTACTTGACACTCCCGCCGGCAAGACTCTACAAGAGTTGGTTCGCGGTGGTTGTAGTGTCGGTATCTCTTCACGAGGTATGGGATCAGTAAGAGAGAGCCAGGGCACGACCATTGTGGAAGATGACTTCCAACTCGTCTGCTTCGACATCGTCTCCGAGCCCTCCACTCCTGGTGCGTTTATGATGAAGGAGGCGAGAGAGTACAAGAATAGTGTATTCACTAAAGCCGACAAAATAAACAGACTGCTTAATGAGGTATTAATAGAAGAGTGATATGAAAAAGTCAGAACTAAAGAAACTAATCAAACCATTGGTTAAAGAATGTATTCAAGAGACCCTCATAGAAGAGGGTCTTCTATCCAATATCGTTGCAGAAGTCGCCAAAGGCTTACAAGGCAACCTTGTTGTAGAAAATGTTCAAACAAAACAGGAACCTACACTAGTTAAAGACGACTTGCAAATGAAACGCAAGTCAAAGGAAGCGAGAGCTAAATTGAACGAGCATCGCCAGAAGCTAATGGATTCAATTGGAGCCAGTTCATATAACGGCGTTGATATTTTTGAAGGCGTGCAACCAGCCTCCCCAGCACAAACACAAGGTGCGGTCGATCTTGGCCAACCCGGTGACGCTGGCGTAGACATCGATTCCCTAATGAATAATGCTTCGCAGATATGGAAAGCTATGAACAAACAGGATATAAAATGAGAAAAGCAGGACATGTAGTGGTGCGTGCGAGAGAGTGTCGAGGACACGCCGATCGTATGATCAGAAAGTTTAATAAAAAAGTTAAGAAAGAAAGAATTATTGAAGAAATAAGAGACCGCAGATATTATAAGAAACCTTCCGAGGCCAAGAAAGAGAAGCGCATCCGCGCAGCTCGAACAAGGGCGAGAGAAGAAAGAAAAATGCGTAAAGCAGCAGAAAGACAGAATAGAAATAGATAGAGACTATTTATATTGAGTAAACATATATTAGGAGTATTCTCATGTCAGCAGATTCTTGGAAATTAGCACCTGGCCTAAACCACGTCGGCGCCTATCAGGTAAGCGGACAACCATTCGCAACAGGCAGTGTTAACTGCACAACTGCGACTAAGATCTCCTTTCCCTATGTTACAAGATGGGTGATTGTACGCAACAGATCAGCAACAGCATCCGAAGACTTAAAAGTTGGTTTTTCTCAAAATGGCGTAGAAGGAACGAACTACTTCGTACTGCCAAACGCCTTTGGCGCAACTAGCGAAGACCGTAGCAGCATTATCTCTCCTTTGGAACTCAAGGTTTCTGAGATCTGGCTCTCTGGTTCGAGCGACGTGGATATCGTTGCAGGACTGACTGGCATCCCAGCCGCCCGCACTACCACCGAAGATGGAACCAGCTGGTCAGGCTCTGCCGGAGTAGGCTAACAATGGCTAAGTTTGGATGGGCATATGTAAACGCTCGCCACCCTGGCTCCCCTGGTTCAATCCAGTTTATTCAGGGTGAAACGGGCGAAACGAACGGCTCCGATAATTTTACGTTCGAATATAATGAAGGCGATAGTGTCCTATCGTTGACAGGGTCTCTTATTGTTAGTGGTGCCATCAGCGCCACCACAATGAACATCCTGTCCACCACGGTCACAGAAATAGATCAGCAGGGCAATAGCCGCTTTGGCGACTCTAACGACGATACTCACACTTTTAGCGGGAGCTTGCAAGTTATGTCGAGCAGCACCGCTGTGTTGGGCATCGATATGTCCAAGAATAGGACAACAGTCTCCAGCTTTGCTGGTAAATATCGTTCTGCTGGGGTTGCCGATACAGCAGTGACCCCTGTTGCTAGTGACTATATAATAGGAGTCAAGGCAACTGGTTCGATTGAAGTGCATCTGGTTCCTGCTAACGTCGGCGATGAAGGTATGATTTTGGTGATTAAAGATGAATCAGGTCTGAATAGAAGCCTAACATCGTCTATTAGATTGACCTCCAGCAATGACGCCGCCTGGAACATCGACGGCTCTGCCTCCTATGACATCGTTGGTGAAAATGGCTCTGTCAACTTGTACTCAAATGGATCAAACTGGTTTATTCATTGATGAGGGGAGCATGATAGATGGCATACAATATTCTGACTGGTACTGTTTACGCTCCTAAGACATTTAGACCAAGGCGTCTAGTAGCGAACATCATCTCTGGCTCCTTTTATGGAGATGGCGCCCATTTGGAAAATGTTCCACGGCTCTTAAACTGTATCGACAACGCCATTATCACTAATGTTCACGGCGATTCTAATGGGATGACCTGTGAGCCAAATATGTTGTTTGATGGCGAACGCCTAATCGTCACCGGAGATATAACAGCCTCCTCCACTATTTCCGCCTCTGTCTATTATGGCGATGGGAGCCAACTCACAGGCATCTATCTTTCGGGTGAGAACCTCTTTTTTGAAGGCACGGAATACGGACTGCAGTTTAGAACCGACACCGGAATTCTGGCTAACGCCCCCACATTACGATTTCAGAATAATGTTCTTAAAGCTCAATGCGGTATCGTGCATAAGCGCCGCACAACAGCTGCAGATCTGTCACTCTCCCTCGATGATTATTATATTGGTGTCGACACCGCGTCACCATCTCAATCTGTCACGCTGACCCTTCCACCGGCTCACCTCTTATCAGATGGGCAGACATATGTCTTTAAAGATGAGGGTGGCGGAGCCAATCTATATAATATTAGCGTTGTGACGCAAGGTTCGGATATAATAGATGGCCAAAATATAGCAGTTTTGGAGGTCCCCTACGCAGGGATTTCAGTATATTGTAACGGCACCAACAAATACTTCATCTACTAAATTTTAATGGGTTTCGCGGACCTATTTACAGGCGGTCGGGGGTTAACAAACCGCTCCCGATCGGGATAGGATGTTCTCTTAGAGTTCTCTCTATGGGTCCGTCCTATTTCGCTTTTATTTCTAAACAAAAGGAGAAAATAAAATATGTCTAAAGGTTTCGTCCCTGCTACCGGTTCACAGTCTACTCTGTGGAAAGGTGGTAAACTAACTATCCAGAGTGACGGCGACGCCGTCCTCGCAGACGCCGGTGTACAGTTCAAGGCTGACCATGATATCGCAGGTAAAACTGCCTTCGATAACTATGTGTCCTCCAACGACGCTGCTCTGGCTTCTGAGGCTGCATCTCGCGTTGCTGCAGATGCTTCCCTCACCGCCCGCCTTGGTGCAGAAGAAGGCGCTCGCGCCGCTGCTGTCACCTCCGTGGACTCCCGTGTTGCTTACATCGAGGCTAACGTCGATCCAGCAGCTCTTGACTCCCTCTCTGAGGTTGTCGCTGCGTTCCAGGCTGCCGATGGCAACTTGAACAACGCTATTACTGCTGCTCTTGGTACCCATACCTCTGAGCTTAACGCTGCCAAAGCCTCCATCGACGCCGCTATGATCGCCGATGCTGCTGCAATGGCTGCTGCTGACGCTTCTCTCACCACCCGTCTCGGTGTTGAAGAAGCTGCTTCCGCTGCTGCTGACGCATCCCTTACCACCCGTGTTGGTGCAGAAGAAGGCGCTCGCGCCGCTGCTGTTGCCTCCTTGGTGACCAAGCACGATGCAGAGATGGGCGCCGAATCCGGCACCCGAGGCGCTGCTGACGCATCCCTCACCACCCGTCTCGCTGCTGAAGAAACCCTCCGTGCTGCGAAGCAGGGTTCCCTTGACACCCGTGTTGGTGCAGAAGAAGGCGCTCGCGCCGCTGCTGTCGCTTCCTTGGTGACCAAGCATGACGCTGAAACCGCCGCAGGTGGTGCTGCAATGGCTGCTGCTGACGCTTCCCTCTCCACCCGTATTGGTGCAGAAGAAGTTGCAATGGCTGCTGCTGCTGGCTCCCTCTCTACCCGTGCTGCTAACGATGAAGCTGCTCTTGCAGCCTACGTCGCTTCCAACAACGCTGCAATGGCTGCTGCTGACGCTTCCCTCACCACCCGTATCGGTGATGAAGAAGGCAACCGTGCTACTGCTGTCGCCTCCTTGGAGACTAAGCACGACGCTGAAACTGCCGCTGGTGGCGCTGCAATGGCTGCTGCCGACGCATCTCTTTCTACCCGCATTGGCAACGAAGAGACCATCCGCTCTAACAAGCAGGCTTCCATCGACACTCGTGTTGGTGCTGAAGAAGGCGCTCGCGCCGCTGCTGTCGCCTCCTTGGTGACCAAGCACGATGCTGAAACTGCCGCTGGTGGTGCCGCAATGGCTGCTGCTGACGCTTCTCTTTCTACCCGCATTGGCAACGAAGAGACCATCCGTGCTGCGAAGCAGGGTTCCCTTGACACCCGCGTTGGTGCAGAAGAAGGCGCTCGCGCCGCTGCTGTTGCCTCCTTGGTGACCAAGCATGACGCTGAAACCGCTGCTGGTGGTGCTGCAATGGCTGCTGCCGACGCATCTCTTTCTACCCGTATCGGTAACGAAGAGACTCTTCGCACTGAGAAGAACGCTTCCCTTGACACCCGTGTTGGTGCAGAAGAAGGCGCCCGCGCCGCTGCTGTTGCCTCCTTGGTGACCAAGCACGACGCTGAAATCGCTGGCGAAGCCGCAACCCGCGCCTCCGCTGTCGGTTCTATCAACAACCGCGTTGGCGATATCGAAGCTAACGTTGATGGTGCTGCTCTCGACTCTCTTTCTGAGATCGTTGCTGCATTCCAGGCTGCCGATGGCAACTTGTCCTCCGCAATCACATCTGTCCTTGGTGTTCACAGCTCCGAGCTTGCTGCATATCAGGCGTCTAACAACGCTGCTCTTGCTGCTGAACTCACCGCACGTGGCAATGCTGATGCTTCCCTCACCACTCGTCTCGGCGCAGAAGAAGGCGCTCGCGCCGCTGCTGTCGCTTCCTTGGTGACCAAGCATGACGCTGAAACCGCTGCTGGTGGTGCTGCCATGGCTGCTGCCGACGCATCTCTCTCCACTCGTATCGGTGATGAAGAGACCGCTCGCGGTTCCGCCCAGGGCTCTCTTGACACCCGTGTTGGTGCAGAAGAAGGCGCCCGCGCCGCTGCTGTTGCCTCCTTGGTGACCAAGCATGACGCAGAGACCGCCGCTGGTGGTGCTGCAATGGCTGCTGCTGACGCATCTCTTTCTACCCGTATCGGTAACGAAGAGACCATCCGTGCTGCGAAGCAGGCTTCCATCGACACTCGTGTTGGTGCTGAAGAAGGCGCTCGCGCCGCTGCTGTCGCCTCCTTGGTGACTAAGCACGATGCAGAAACTGCCGCTGGTGGCGCCGCAATGGCTGCTGCTGACGCATCTCTTTCTACCCGTATCGGTAACGAAGAGACCGCCCGTGGTTCTGCTCAGGGTTCTCTTGACGCCCGTGTTGGCGCAGAAGAAGGCGCTCGCGCCGCTGCTGTCGCTTCCTTGGTGACCAAGCACGACGCTGAAACTGCCGCTGGTGGTGCCGCAATGGCTGCTGCTGACGCTTCCCTCACCACCCGTATCGGTGATGAAGAAGTCGCTCGTGCCGCTGCTGTCGCTTCCTTGGTGACTAAGCATGACGCTGAAACCGCCGCTGGTGGTGCTGCAATGGCTGCTGCTGATGCATCTCTTTCTACCCGTATCGGTAACGAAGAGACCATCCGTGCTGCGAAGCAGGCTTCCCTTGACACCCGTGTCAACGCGGAAGAGAACGCTTCCGTTGCTGCTTACGCAAGCATCGCTACCGCTGCTGCTGCTGAGTCTGCGACTCGTGCTGCTGCCGAAGCTGCGATCGTTGCCGATCACAACGCATACGAAGCTGCACAGTCTGTTGCTACCGTTGCTAACCTCGTGAAAGCCTCTAGCGCTCTCCTCGTCGGCTTCGACCTCGATCCTGTCGATGGCTCTGCTATCGTCAAGCCATACACTGCCGTCACTTCTGGTAACAAATCTCTGATTCTTCCAGACGACGCAATCGAAGGCAAGATGATCTACGTCAAGAACGGTTCCGGTACTCTTACCATTTCCGCTCCTGCTGGTGAACACATCGATGGCAACGAAAGCTCCGTCCTTCTGGACGTGCCTTACGCTGCACTCGCATTCATCTTCAAGGGTGATCTCTGGTACACCTTCTAAGCTGATACAGTCTTTATGGCTGTGGTTGCTTTAAACCTTGGATGCCCCTCTTCATGGGGGGCATCCTTTTTTTTAATACTCTAATATACTCTAACCGCCGTGCCTCACTATATAATAGAGGTAGCGAGAGAGGGAAAAGATAGTATGCACACACTAGATCTCCATGGGCTGTATCACGATGCTGTTCAGCGCCATGTAGAGAACTTCATTCTTATGAACGAGACTCCTTTAAAAATAATAACTGGGAACTCTCAAAGGATGAAGGAATTAGTTATAGCAATAGTAGAGAGGCACGACTTGCACTTTCATCATGAGAGACTCGTCAATCATGGCTGCCTTATCGTGACAGAGAGCTTCAGCTTAAACAACAACAAGGTAGGTAGATAAATGGCTTATATTAAAAATACGACTCCAACGCTTGGAATAGACGGGGTTATTAACGAAGACAAGAAATTCACAGGCAAGGTGACCGCCGACTCCTTTGAGACAACCGCGGGCGAATGTATTGTTCCCGCTGCTATCACAAAGATCGAAAACGATAGCGATAACCGACTGTTAACGTCCAATGGTGATGGCACCGCAACAGCAGAAGCTACCCTTGTATTCGATGGCTTAACTCTATCGGGCACCGACCTGAAGTTTGCAACCTTGTCTGGAGACGCGAAGAACATAACCAACATTAATGGCGAGAACATAACAGGGAAGATATCAGGAAACAATATTAATCTCTCCTCTGGGCTTTACGTAGAAAACGACGCCCTACAGACAAGAGCGTCAGGGGGCATCTCTGTAACAGAAGACGGACTGTCTCTCGATCTCTCTCCGCGAGGTGGGCTCTCTCTCACAGGGGAATCTCTCCAAGTTGACGTTAGCACTGCGAGAGGAATAACTGAGAAGGGGCAAAATATCCAAGATGCTGATCTCCTCCTTTTACACGATCAAAGCCGCGGCGACACAAGAAGCACTACAATGAAGAACTTTTACGAAGGGTACCTGAGAACAAAGATACCACAGGCTGCCGGCGCCCTCGGACACGTTCAGTTCAAGGGCCCACGAGGTTTATCGGCAACCAACAAGTTGACCTTTAATGAGACCCGCAATATTCTTAATGTAGCGGGCACCACTGCCACAGCTGCTCTCTCAGTTTCTGGTACGACTACTCTTGAAGGCGCCGTTGTCGCAAGTATTGTTACAGCGACTTCGCCAACTTACGCAGTCGACGCCCAGGATTACACCATTCTTCTCGATACTACATCTAATAATATTGATGTGGTGCTCCCATCTGCGAGCAAGAACGAAGGCAGAATACTAAACATCAAGAAGACAACAGCACAGAATAACATAACCATCACCACTTCCGAACAAAACGAAGAGATTTCCACATTACAGGCAACAGAAGGGTTATTTTCTTGTTCTCTTCAGTCTGATGGAAAAAAATGGTGGCTTATTGCCTAACCTAAGATACAATAATAGTCTTTTTGCGAGTCGGCACACTATTTATTTTGAAAAACTTTCATTTATTTTAGGAGCATATGAATGTCTACTCTACTAAAGCAAGCCATTGTCGACGCCCAAGCGCTACGAGAGGCCGCTTTGAAGAACGCTGAAGCAGCGATCATCGAAAAATACTCCACCGAAGTCCGAGAAACCCTCGACCAACTTCTGGAACAGGACGAGCTTGGGATGGAAATAGAGGAATCTGTCGAAGACACCCCCACCCCGGAACTCGATAATATTCCGCTTTCTGCAACCGACAATCTGTCTGAACTTGATGGTGAAAACCTAGAAGAGTTTGCTTGCGAAGGCGACAAAGATATTGTCACCCTTGACCTTGGTGCTCTCCAAGAGTCCATCGAGGCACTCGAAGCTTCCCTCACCACAGACCTCGCTGAATCTGCTGAAGAACTTGAAGAAGAGACTGAAGCGACCGACGAAGAAGTTAATCTGTCCGAGATGGAAGAAACCGAACTCGATGAAGATATCGAAGTAGAAGAACTCCTTGAAGGAACAGAAGAGGACTCCACCGATGTCCCCGACGATGGCGATATAACTATCCCCCCAGTGACCGTTGAAGACGCTGTGACTGAAGAAGTTGAGGAAGAAGAATTAGACATCTCTGATGAGTTCATCAACGATGTTATGGAACAGCTAACCGTAGATATGGGTGCAGACCTGTCAGGTTGGGCTGGACGCTCCTCCGACGATATGAAGCACGAGATCGAAAAAGAACTCGCTCATCGTCGCAGCAGCGATATAGAAGAAGAATTAGAAGATTTGAAGAAAGCTCAAGAAGAGTTGGTTTTTGAAAATAGCCAACTCAAAGAGCAATCGGAACAGTATGAGGGAACCATTAACGAGATTAGAACCATGTTGCAAGACACTAACCTCTCTAATGCCCGTCTCTTGTACACGAACCGCGTTTTGAGGAATACCTCCCTAAATGAGCGACAAAAAGATAAGATTGTCGAAGCTATTTCCAAGGCTGGTTCTGCTGCAGAAGCGAAAACGATATATAATACTCTCGAAAGCACAATGGAAGGCAAGCCTAGTCGTAGCCCTAAGTCATTGAGCGAGGCTATTAGTCGTCCATCTTCTGTTGTCCGTGCATCTAAGGTTGAAACAACCGCCACGGACCCATTCTCATCGAGAATGAAAAGACTAGCAGGTATAAACTAACATTTAGGAGATTAATAATATGTCTGGAATTATCGAAAGATTAACTGAAGGTGTGGTTAATCGTGACATGCGTGCCGAAGGTAACGCTCTATTGTCAAAATGGGAAAAGACCGGTCTACTTGAGGGACTCAAGAACGACCGCTCCCAGCACACCATGGCTCGCCTGCTTGAGAACCAAGCAAAAGAGCTTCTTCGCGAAAGCACCTCCATGGCTGGTGGTGATGTCGAAGGCTTCGCAGCCGTCGCATTCCCCATCGTCCGTCGTGTATTCGCCGGCCTGATCGCAAACGACCTCGTTTCCGTTCAGCCAATGAGCCTGCCCTCAGGTCTCATTTTCTTCATGGACTTCACCTACTCCGGTAACCTCGGCGCATCTGGTTCCCAGACCGACCGTATGGGTAACTTGGCTGACAAGTCCATCTACGGTACCGATCAGGTTGGTTCCGAGATCACCGGTGGTGTTGACATTGTCGACGCTCGCGCAGGCGATCTTTCTGGCCCCCGTGCCTCCGCTCGTGGTTACGCATACGCTTCCCCCACTGGCTCTGTTAGCGTCGCAACTGGCTCCATCACTAGTGTTGATGGTTGGGCAGTTGGTGCAGAAACTGAAGCTCAGCTCAAGAAGATCGATTTCGATCCTGATATTCTTGCAATGTCTGGCTCCCTGTACGCTTGTGAGATCAGCATGGACAAGTCTGTGTTCACTCAGCCTGACCTTGACAACATGTCCGCATGGGAAACCGTTGGCGACCAGCTGAACAACGTTCTGAACGCCTCCATCGCTTCTAGCGATACCTCCCTTGCTCGTCGTCTGACCAAGGTCACCGCTACTCAGGTGAAGGTTATCATCACCTCTACTGTTGACTTGTCTTCCGCCGCGAAGGCTGGTTCTGGCGCTTGCGCTTGGCAGTACCCTAAGACTGATAATCTCACCAGTGGTGGAGCCCTTGGTTCCGTCGTCGGTGCAACCGAATGGGGTCTTGAAGGCTCCGAGTTGATCCCAGAGATCGACATCAAGGTTGATAGCATTGCCGTCACCGCACAGACCAAGAAGCTTAAGGCTAAGTGGACCCCCGAACTCGGTCAGGACCTCAACGCCTATCACAACCTCGATGCAGAGGTTGAGCTTACCGGTATTCTCTCCGAGCAGATTGCTCTTGAGATCGACCGCGAGATCCTTGCAGACCTCGTGAGTGGTGCAACTGGTGCTACATACTACTGGGCACGTTCCCCTGGTATGTTCTTGAACCGTGCAACCGGCGCCGAAGTTGGCGCGTCTACTAAGGCTCCCGACTTCACTGGTACCGTGTCCGAATGGTACGAGACCCTTGCTGAGACCATCAATGATGTCTCTGCTCAGATTCACCGCAAGACTCTTCGTGGTGGTGCCAACTTCATCGTGTGTTCACCTGAAGTTGCCAACATCCTTGAGTTCACCGCTGGCTTCCGTGCTTCCGTCACCCATGACGAAGAGACCGGTTCCGTTGGTGCTGTGAAGGTTGGTTCTCTTTCCAAGAAGTTCGACGTTATCGTGGATCCTTACTTCCTTCGTAACGTTGTCCTTGTCGGTCGCAGAGGCTCCAGCTTCCTTGAGTCCGGTTATGTGTACGCACCCTATGTGCCACTGCAGACCACTCCCACCATCTTTGGCCCAGATGACTTCGTGCCTCGCAAGGGCGTGATGACTCGCTATGCCAAGCAGATGGTCCGACCCGATATGTACGGCCTCGTTGTCGTTCGCGGTCTCCTCGGTGAGTCTGGCGCCTGATAAACAGGTAAGCTAAACTAACGCTGATTTAAAAGCCCTCTCTTCTTCGGAAGGGGGGGCTTTTTTATTGCGCGAGACCTATAACGACCACTATAGTAGATACGACCTACTTTTGTCTGCGAGAACACTAATTAAGATATTATCGGAGACCCTATGAATGCCGCAGAACCTAAACCCCACCTCAACAACTAGCGCAGTAATATTACCCGCCACGGGAAGCGAAGCAGCCGTTTCAGCCGCCGTTCCGTTCGGAATATACAGCAGCTCCGTCTCTTTCTTGAGCGGTGCCAGTGTGCAAGTTGCGTACACCTACAAGAAGCTTGGTGGTGATGTTGTCGATATTGAACTTACTCCTTCCAACGTCTACGCGGCATATGAGGAAGCGGTATTAGAATATTCTTATATCATCAACGTTCACCAAGGCAAGAACACTCTATCCAACGCCCTCGGCGCAGCAACAGGGACCTTTGACCACAAGGGTGACATTACTGGTGGACCCACAAATGCGAACCTTAAGTTCCCTAGGCATCAACTCGGCTACGCCAATCGCGTAGCTGATGGGGCGTCAGCTGCTGGAGGCTTCGGTGGGACTATCGCTCAATACTCTGGTTCCATCAAACCGGTGATAGACCAGCAGGATTATGATATTCAAACATACCTCAGTTCCTCCTCAGTATCAGGAGTTGACGAAGACGGTAACCCGGTTCCTTGGGCAGGCAAAGTTGGCGATAACCGTATCATAGTCACTCAGGTTTTCTATAAGTCTCCACGAGCAATGTGGCGCTTCTATGGCTACTACGGTGGCATTGGTGTCGTTGGTAACTACTCGACCTATGGTCAGTTTTCTGATGACTCGACTTTCGAGATTATCCCCACTTGGCAGAATAAAATGCAAGCCATTATGTATGAAGATTCCATTTATACTCGGACATCCCACTATTCATATGAACTGGTCGACAACAAGCTGAGACTCTTCCCAACCCCAAGTCAGTGGGCTTTTCAAGACGCTGATAAAATTTGGTATAGATTCTACATCAAGACAGACGTATGGGACGCAGCTGGTGACAGCGACGTGGAGACAGAGGGGGTTAATAACCTTAACACGCTTCCTTTCGACAACGTTCCATACGAGAACATCAACGCCATTGGTAAACAATGGATCCGCAAGTACGCACTTGCCCTTAGCAAAGAGATGCTGGGTCAGATTCGAGGCAAATTTACCACAATGCCTATCCCCGGTGATAGTGTCACACTGAATCATTCTGAGCTTCTATCTCAGGCTAAGGATGAACAGCAGCAACTCAAGGACAAGCTGATCGAACAACTGCAGACTATGGAGTACACCGAAATCGCCAAGCGCGATGGAGAACTCACGGACTCTGTCAACAATGCACTCAAGGCGACCCCACTTCCAATCTTTGTAGGATAATAGTATATGAGCGACGACGACAAATGGCAGCGCCCAGCATCACCCCCTCCTCCTCTTTTCTTAGGAAAGAAAGAGAGAGACTTGGTGAAGCAAGTGAACGACGAGCTAATAGAGAAAGCCATCGGACAACAGGTTTTGTATTACCCCATTGACCAGGAGACGACTAACTTTCATGATATGTACGGCGAAGCAATAAAGAAGAACTACTTGCCCCCCGTCAGGATCTACGCAATGGTCGAGTTTACAGACCTCTCAACGTCGTATATGGATGGTGCCGGCATTGACAAGACGTTCGAGATCAACGTCCACTTCCACAAACGACGCCTTGAGGAAGATCAAGACATGTATGTCCGCGAAGGTGACTTCGTATTGTATGGCGACCACTACTATGAAATCGTGAAACTGATCGAACCCAAACTCCTCTTTGGTCAAGTCGACCACGTGTTCGAGATCTCCGCAAGATGCCACAGAGCAAGAAAAGGACTATTCGATGCTACCTGATAACTTTGACTTCGCCCTCTTACCAGTGGGCGCAACCTCCTTGACCCTTAAAGAGATAGGGATGTTGTCCTCTACCATAGAGACTATCGACTACGCTATCGTCTCCTGGATGAAGGAAGACCTGGAATTGCACGCCAAAACTAACGAGGGCTATACAAAAGTGCCTGTACTCTGGCAAACCCCCGAGCGCTCATTCCAGATTAAGAACGATCGCACCCTAAGAGACGCTGCCGGCGCCCTCAAACTCCCCCTCATCAGTGTTGAGAGGACCGGCATCACCAAGGACCCGAACAACAAGGGTGGGTTCCAAGCCAATATATATTCGAATGAAAGAGACGGCCGCCCAGGCAGAATAGTCATCGCTCGAAACATCGTAGAGGACAAGACACGTAACTTCGCAGTGGCTGCTGGTACGCGCACAAACACTTCAGGAACTCTTCAAAAGTATTTCCCAAGGGTAAACAAGAAAGTAGTTATTCGCACACTCTCTATCCCTATCCCCATCTATATTAATGCAGAATACAAGATTTCCATCAAAACTGAATATCAGCAGCAGATGAACGAGCTGATGACCCCTTTCATCGCGAGAACGGGACAAATTAACTCTTTTGTGCTTCGTCGCAACGGACATTTGTATGAAGCTTTCATCGACCAGAACTTCTCTCACGGCAACAATGTAGCCACCCTGGGTGAAGACACAAGATTGTTCACAACAGACATCAACATCCGTATCCTCGGCTATTTGATAGGCGAAGGCGAAAATGATGACCGCCCCCTTGTTAAGATCGAGGAAAATGCAGTAGAATATGTGTTCCCATCAGAACGAGCCGTGACTTCTGAGAACGATAGTATCTTTAATACTGGCTCGTTACCATAGTTCCTGAACTTAAACCGCATTTTATTTAAACTAATAGAGCCGTTGGAGAAGGGAAATACTATTTATTTACTGAAAACATCACCATTTATTCGTGTTAACACTATAGGAGCGAAAGAATGTCAGCTAAAAGTTTTAAGTTTGTATCTCCTGGGGTATTCATCAATGAGATAGATAACTCGTTCATCCCCAAGTCCGCAGACGCAATTGGTCCCGTTGTTATTGGTCGCGCCTCCCGAGGCTTGGCTATGCAACCCATTAAAGTCCAGTCTTACTCGGACTTCGTCGAAATGTTCGGCGACACTGTTGCCGGCGCACAAGGCGGTGACATCTACAGAGATGGAAATTATCAGTCTCCAATGTACGGAACATATGCCGCCAAGGCGTTCCTGAGATCAAATGTCGCCCCTCTCACCTACATTCGCCTTCTTGGGCACGAATCCACCGCGGCGACCGCCGCCGGCAAGGCTGGTTGGAAAACCACCAATCCCCTTTCCTCCGGCGTCACTGCTGGCGGTGCATACGGATTGTGGATCTTCCCTTCCGCATCCGTCACCGCCACTGACCTTGGTTCAGGGCAACTCGCCGCAGTGTGGTATATGGATGAGGGCAACGTTGAGCTTTCTGGCTCCCTCCACGGTGGAGGTTCCGCCCAGGGTACCGGTATCGCGATTGAGAACGATAGTGACAACCTCTTCACTGTGGTCGTCTCTGGCTCTCGCACTGGTGAGAAAACTGTCAAGTTCGGCACTGACCCCAGCGCAGAGACTTTCCTTCGCAAGCGCTTCAACACTAACCCACAGCTTCTTAGCACAGCCGGCGCCTTTTACGCCTCTGCTTCTGCAGAAGATGTCTGGCTTGGTGAAACCTACGAACAGGAAATCAGGGATGCCAGCCTCACTAACACCGACTTGTTTGGTGTGATTTTGGGCATCGCATCCGGCTCTGTTGCTCCAAGCCTCATGCAAGCTAACTCTAGCGAAGCGGTTGCAGGCTGGTTCATCGGTCAGGATCTGTCCGGTAACCCCACTTCTTTCGCACCAGCAACAATGCCCAAGCTACTTCGCCTCAAAGGCCGCGGACATGGTGAATGGCTTCACAAGAACGTGAAGGTCTCCATTGAGAACATCAAGCCATCCACCACCACAGCTACTGATTACGGAACTTTCGCCATTGTTCTACGTGCCCTTGGGGATCGCGATGGTGCAGAACAGGTCATGGAAAGATTCGATAACTTGACTCTTGACCCTGCTTCTCCAGACTATGTTGCTCGCCGCATCGGTGATACTTATTCTGAGTGGTCCCAAACCGAGCGCCGCCTCCGCACTTATGGCGATTATCCAAGCCAGTCCAAGTTCGTCTATGTTGAGATGAACGCTGATGTGGAAGCCGGTGCCACTGACCCTGCCCTCCTCCCAGTTGGCTACTTTGGACCACCCCGCTTTAGCACTCACGTTCACAACCCAGCATCTGTCGGGACGAACAACTCTTTCGTTCAGTCCTCTGGCTCGATTCCAGGTGCTGGTGCCGACGCCTTCCTTTCTGGCGCTGCTGGCGACTTGACTGGTTCGATGGCTTTCCCAAGTGTTCGTCTACGCGCATCTGCCAGTGATGGCGGACTAAGCGACAGAACAGACGCTCACTTCGGTATGATGACTTCCACGTCTCCATCCTCGACCACTCACGACCTTTCCGTCGCAGACCCACACAGGCTCCTCTATGCTGGGCTCGCAGATGACCCATCCGCCAGCACTATCCCTGGCGTTGACAGCTTCTCTTATGTCTTCTCCCTTGATGACATCAGCGGATCTTCCAATGGTGTTCCAGTCTACGTGTCTGGCTCTCGCGCATCTGAGACTGCTCAGTCTCTCGCAACTACGCTTGGTGCTGGTTACGGCAACTTCACCGCGCCTTTCTGGGGCGGATTCGATGGTTTCGACATCAAGGTACCCGATCCAGTCTACAACGCTGGTATGGCGGACGCCTCCACTGACGAGACCAGCTACATCTATAACACCTACAAGCGTGCTATCGATACCGTTGCTGACCCAGAATCCTTGGATATGAACCTTATGGCGATTCCTGGGCTCACTCACGAGTCTCTTACAAACGCGATGATCAACACTTGCGAGGCTCGCGCCGACGCCATGGCGATTATCGACCTTCCCAACGCTTACACTCCATCTCATGAGAGCTACATCGCTGACAAGAAGGACAGACTTAGTACCCCTGCCACAATGGTAGCCAACCTTAAGACCAGACAGATTGATTCCAGTTACGGTACAACTTTCTATCCATGGGTTCAAACCAGAGATGCCGGCACAGGTCGCCTCCTCTGGATTCCACCATCTGTCGCCATGATGGGTGTTCTTGCTTCCTCTGAGCGCAAGTCCGCAGTCTGGTTCGCTCCTGCCGGTTTCAACCGTGGCGGGCTTTCCGACGGCGCCGCAGGTATCCCAGTCACCAACGTGACTCAGCGTCTTACCTCCAAGGACAGAGACCTACTTTACGAAGCAGATATTAACCCCATCGCTTCCTTCCCCTCCTCGGGTATCGTGGTCTTCGGACAAAAGACTCTTCAGCAGTCTCAGTCCTCGCTCGATAGAATCAATGTTAGACGACTGGTCATCTACTTGAAGAAGCAGATCTCCATCCTCTCAACTCAGGTTCTTTTCGAACAGAACGTACAGTCCACGTGGAACCGCTTCAAGGGTCTCGTCGAGCCATTCCTTGCTAACACCAAGGTGCAGTTTGGTATCACCGACTACAAGCTGATTCTTGACGAGTCTACAACCACCCCTGACCTTATTGATCAGAACATCATGTATGCGAAGATTATGGTCAAGCCTGCAAGGGCTATCGAATATATCGCGATTGACTTCGTCATCGCTTCCACTGGGGCGTCATTTGACGACTAGTAAAAAGGGGGGGAGCAATCTCCCCGCACTAACTATTTAAAATAAACAGGAGTTATAAATTATGCCTTTTTGGTCACAAGATTTCAGCGGAGACAGTACCCTCAAAGATCCCAAGAGAGTATTTAGGTTTACCGTGGAGTTCCAAGGAATCTCCGCAGCCCAGGGTGGAGCCCAACTTTGGTTCGCAAAGACGGTTTCAAAGCCCTCTTTCACAATCTCTGCCGCTGAGCACCAGTACCTTAACCACACGTTCCATTACCCAGGTAACGTGACTTGGAATGATGTCAGTCTTACTCTGGTCGACCCAGTCGATCCTGATATGACCGCCACTCTTTCTGATATTGTCGCTCAAGGCGGCTACGCTCCTCCAACTAACGCCGACTCCTTGGGGACAATCTCCAAGGCTAAGGCAGCCTCGGCTCTTGGTACCGTTCTTATCACTCAGATTGATGCAGATGGTAACCCTCTTGAGACTTGGACTCTTTGGAACCCCTTCATCTCCGAGCTTAGTTTCGGAGAACTTACTTACGGCGATGACTCTCTATCTGAGCTTTCTGTCACTCTTAAGTATGACTGGGCCCGAGTTGAGACAGCCAACGAATCTTCCGCAGTGACCAGCGGTGGCTCCGAGTTCTTCGGCGTCTGAAAGTAAGACAAAGCAAATAACAAACGAGGTGTATATTGTCTAGAAATAAAGATCGCGTGGGTGGGTCGCACACAACGAGTGCCGACCCCGCGCCCCAAGCATCGTCCCCCGAGGCAACTTTTTCATTCATTGTCCCAACAGAATATGTAGATCTTCCGTCTAAGGGAGCTTTCTACCCTTCTGACCATCCGCTACATGGACAGGATAGCATTGAGATTAAACAAATGACAGCGAAAGAAGAGGATATCTTAACCTCTCGCACTCTACTCAAGAAGGGTGTAGCTCTCGATCGAGTCATTCAAAGTGTTATCATCGACAAGAATATCGATACAGACTCTTTGTTAGTCGGAGATAGAAACGCAATCATTATCGCTACCCGAGTCTCCGGATATGGAAGCGAGTATAACACATCGGTGACTTGCCCAGCGTGTGGAGACAACCAGAATTTCTCATTTGATTTGAACAGCGCCGCAAGTATCAGCAACGAGCCCTTTGAACACGAAGACCTTGTAAACAATGATGATGGAACATTCGATCTATCACTTCCTAGAACTCAATTGAATATTAGATTCAAGCTTCTTACTGGAGTCGATGAGAGGAGGTTGATCAAGGGATTCACTACTTCAAGCAAGAATAAGAAAAACGAAGAAGAATCGAACATAACAGATCAATTGAGAAATATAATTGTCTCCGTGAACAATAACACGACCACCGAGGCTATAGACTATGTTGTAGAGAACCTCCCCTCAGCGGATTCTCGCCATCTTAGGAACGTGTACCGCCAAGCGGCTCCTGCGTTGAACCTTAGCCAAGGCTTTACTTGTGCTGAGTGTGAACACGAACAGGAACTGGAGGTTCCGTTGTCAGCGGACTTTTTTTGGCCTGACCAGTGAGTATATGGAGAATGTCTATGAGCAGTTCTTCTTCCTGAAATACTCAGGGGGTTGGTCGCTCACAGAATCTTATAACCTTCCCCTCGGATTGAGGAAGTGGTTTGTCGACAGGCTTCTCAAGCAATTAGAGATGGAGAAGGAGGCGATCGAAAACGCATCACGCGGTAACAACGGTGCTTCTCAAGAACTCACCCCGCACAATCAACCGTCGATCCCACAGCAGTATAGAAAGAAATAGAGACCAAGCAGCTGCTTGGTCTTTTTCTATGCCAAACTATTTAACTTAGAGAACAACAGAGGGTCCACCTGTGCCACCAAACGACAGTGAAGTATTAATAAGCACTCTGAACGAACTCAAGAAGACTCTTGAGGGCTTCCAGGAATCTACCAAGGCAACTTCTAAAGACGCCTCAGGGGAGTCCTATGAAAAAGCAGAAGCGCATGCCAAGCTGCTCGCCGAGCTGGCAGAAAAAAGACTCAAGTTGACAAAAGACATCGCCGAAGCTGAAAAAGACGCTCGTAACTCCGCTAAGAGAGACTCTTCTGAGGCTGAGAAGTTAAAAGAACTTAACAAGGAGCTTGACGAACTTAACAAGAAAACAAAACTTACTGAGGATCGCGCCCGCACCGCTGAACTTGCCTGGGAAAAGCTTGGCAATAACATAAGCGCAAATATCACGCTAAGCAGCGAATTCTCAAAGTCCGTCACTGGTAGTGATATCGAGAAGGGAATCGATTCAATAGCTGGCGCCTTCAAAAATATGGGCGGATCCCTTAAGGGGATTTCCACTGCTTTGACAACCATTGGTGCCCAGTTTGTCGCCAACATGATTAACATGGCAGGCTCCCTCTATGAGAGTGAGAATGCACTTCGGAAAGCCACCGGTGCGTCTCAGGCGTTTGCAAGAGATTTGACTACAGTATATGAAGCCAACCGCAGATACGGTGTATCGATAGAAGAGAATAGCAAAGCTATGCAATCTCTCCACAAGACTTTCACTGACTTTACTATGATCCTCCCTACCCAGAGGCGCGCCCTAACAGATACGGCAGCGACCTTGAGCAAGCTTGGAGTCTCCAATGATTCCTTCGCACAGGGCGTTCAGAACTCCACCAAATTCTTCGGACAATCTGCCGATGCCGCAGCAGAAACACAGCTTCAACTTGTTGCCCTTGCACAAGATATTGGCGTCGCCCCCGAAACCATGGCAGCTAACTTTGCCGGCGCCGGCTCATCAATGGCTAAATTCGGAACAGACGGTGTTGACGCATTCAAGCGCTTGGCCATCGCCTCTAAGGTCACAGGTATGGAAGTTTCAAAGATTCTGAATGTTGTTGAGAAGTTCGACACATTCGAAGGTGCCGCCAAACAAGCAGGTATGCTTAACGCTGCCTTGGGCGGAAACTTTGTTAATGCCATGGACCTGATGATGGAGACCGATCCCATGGCTCGCTTTGAGATGTTGCGAGATTCTATTCTTGATGCTGGATTATCATTCGATAGCATGAGTTACTACCAGAAGAAGTTTTATACTGAAGCAGCTGGTCTTGGTGACGTTGGAGAACTGGCACAAATGCTTTCCGGCGATATGGATTCCTTGGCTGGAGACATGGGCAAGAACAGTGATGAGCTATTGGCTATGAAGCAAAATGCTCAGTCGATGTTAACCGTCCAACAAGCATTACAAGCGGCTATAGCCGAAATGACGCCGATATTGTTGCCTTTGATTGAAAATTTAAAGAACATGGCGCTCTGGATTGGCGAAAACGCCGATAAAGCAATGCTCCTTATGAAGGTTATGCTTGTGGTAGCGGGGGCGATTAAAGGCGCCACCATCGGTGCCGCCTTCGGTCCATGGGGAGTAGGAATTGGAGCCTTCACGGGTGCGGTCGCCGCTCTTAGTGGTCTCGGTGCCCTCGGCGAGTTGGGAGCGACCCCGCCCACAAAAGCGATAGCTGATAAGATTTCAAATCCACCAACACTTGATTCCGCCCGTATGCAACGCTCCTCTGTAAACGCATCCACACGTGGCGAGGCAAACGCACGCCGCGAAGCCGCCAACCGCACCGCCCAGGGAGATAACGTCTTTCACATGAATGTCGGCATTGGCGAAGAGAAACTGACGAAGGTATTGAGAGTCAGCCAAGGTGGTGGCGTAGTCAACGCAGTGGTCGGCCAAGATTAATAAGGAATATGATGAATGTCTAACGATTTTAATGTAAGAAAGTATAGTGACGCCCCTGGTCCTCTCATTGATGGTTCGGATGCATTGGCCCAAGACCGCGAGATGGTCATTTCCTTCAAGCACCAAAACTCAGGTAAAAATGTCTCCTTCAAGGCTTTCATCGAAGCTTACACGGATACTTTCAATCCCGACTGGTCGGCCGAGTCAGTTTATGGTCGCGTGGATCCTATCTACCTTTTCAAGAATACTACCCGAAGAATATCACTAACCTTTAAGGTACCCGCCGCCACAGTCGGCGAAGCATACGAGAACTTGGGAAAAGTCTCAAAACTGACCCAGTTTTTGTATCCTGATTATAAAAATGTTGATCAAGCACAAACTATCGCTCAATCACCCCTTGTTCGTTTAAAAGTTATGAACCTTCTTTCGAATGGTAATGATTTCGCCCTTAATAATTTAGAAGAAGAGGCGGAAGCCCCCACCCCAAGAAGCACTTATGAGCTGTACACATCTTCAGGCTCAGACGCCGAAAATGGTATGCTTGGGTGGATCGGCGCCCTGACTATCGATCATAACCTCAACAATCCCGATGCTGGCGCATTTATGCCAATCGGAAAGAAGAACACGATTCTTCCGAAGTTGATTGTGGTCACTATGGACTTCAATCCTATTCACGAAATCGCGCTTGGCTACGAAGAAGCCGGAACCTTTAAGAACGAGCTTTTTCCGTATGGCGTGGCTCTGTCACCAGATGAGCTGCCCTCCGCTCCCGTTCCAGCGCTTTCTGATCCCGAAGCTTCCACCCCTGCCTCCGAAGACAACGCCCACGCGGCTACTGACAGAGCCGCTGGAACAATAACTCCCATACTTGAAGATTCACAGTTTGAGGAGGATATAATACCGGTAGACATAGAATAGCGAGTAACAAAAACAATGGCACGATATAATAAAACTAAAGTACTAAATAACTCCAATGACTTCCACAAATCTTTGCGTGAAGAAAGAGAGAGTAAAAACAACCTCCGTCATTATGCGACACCAAAGTTGCATAATCCGACGATTGCTGAACGAGCCAGTCTTAAGACGAGTACTCATATATGGTCGTATGGAGACCGACTCTACGCCCTCGCAGATCAATATTATGGAGACCCTGAATTATGGTGGGTCATTGCGTGGTATAACGCCTCCCCAACAGAGGCTTCCCTAAAGACTGGAACTGCGATAGAGATACCGATCAACATAGAAGCGGTATTAAAGATCTTGGGGGCTTAAAATGGCAGAGAAAGAAAAATCCTCCGAGTGTTTAACCCTCGTGGGAGCAGATGTTCCAGAAGCGGTTGTAGACTGGGTAGCCGACAACGGCTGTAAAATTCTTGAAATTTATGAAAATGTGGTGGAGATTGAGAGAGAATACGATAGCGATATTAGAGAGATTGTAGATGTCCTGACCCCCGCTGAATCTGGTGATTCTGTAGTGAAGACAGTATCGGAGAATGTGTTTGAGATGACAGCATCACCGCAAATGTATAACACGGGGATTCCAGATCCATCGGATCCGAAGCAAGGTCCCATGTCTGTTTTGGATTATGGCAACAACACAACAAAAGCTCGACTTGATAGCTTTACTTCAGGTCTTACAGCCTTGGACTCTCACGTTCGCCTTGCCCGTAACCAAGTAGATTCCCAAGGCGCACAAGAACTTTCTAAAGACTACACCCTCGTGATCGAAGCGAGTATCCGAGCCCAGAAACGCCTCGATCAAATGCGCCTCCAGGTCGATTACTTGGCGGAACTTCGGCTTGAACACGGTAAACTCATTCCCTTACCTGAGTCATCCAGCCTCCTGCGCAGCGAAGGCATCCCAGGGCAAATGGGCACGCTTTACACTGACGCCGGCGCCCAAATAGCTCGCGACTATTCATTGATGGTTGCGCGAGATAAGGAGGAAAAAGAAGCAGCTAGTTTATCAAACTTCACAGTAGGGAACCCTAATAAGGTTCTATTCAGAGAGCAGTGCTTCCTACTATCAAATATTATAGACATTGCTTCAGAAAATACAAAAACAAGAGATCTCCCCTACAACGGTAAAGACAACAATGCGAGCATTCTTGTCGAAGGTGAGCCCTTTGGCTTCATGAATTTGTTGACTCAAAGTCCCAAGCAATCAAGCCTTTTCGATATAAAAAACGCAGAGATCTCCTCGCTTCAACCAAGCATCCGCCTCTATAAGGTTATTGATAATTCACTTAATCCACAAGAAGGCGAAGAACTGCAAAAAGAAGTGGAGCTTAATTTCGATTCCCACGCTGGGGTCCTAAACGACAACGGAGCCACAGCTGTCGATAGAATGATGACATCAGGTGGAAGCCGTGGCTTTGGCGTAGGTATTAAGAACTTTTCATTTAGTTATGAGGGTTCCAATCCTTTCGCCATCAAGAAAAGCATCAAAGCCCGTTTAAGTATATTTGCCAACACTTTTGATGAACTTTTAGAAGACAGGGGTGAATATCGTTATATCGATCTCGCACTTAAAACAGGCACCTCGAAAGCCCTTGAGCAGCTCGTGGCATCCGGTCTCACCAAAGATGAGGTTCTCCGGAAGCAGAAGATTCAAGAATTGTTTAAATTAAACTTTCGGCTCAAGGCAGTTGTTGGCTGGGCTTCTCTAAGTAAGAATACTATTTTGAGTCCCGACGTTAGGGACGCGATAGATAAGTCGTTTGTTACGCTGAATCTCACCCCTGTTGTCCATAATTTTGATATTGACGATCAAGGGCGAGTCAACTTTACTATAGAATATTTTGCCTATGTCGAAGATTTCTTCGACCAAAATAGCTTTGACATCTTCTCTGATAAGACCGCCTCGTTTAGAAGAGAGAAGCGAAAATTAGAATTGAAGCAGATTAGAAAGCGTTGCGGCTCCGAAAAGTATTCAGAGGAGAAGAACGCCCGCGCCCCTTATATAACTTTAGACAAAATAGAAGGAGTACAGAGCTTAGTCCTGGACCTTTATGAGAGGGATGCTATCCACTATATCAATATTGAAAGAGGATTGCTCACAGATTTCCTCACCAGTGGACCCTTCTTTGATTACAGCTCTACATCTTTAGAGATCAACAATCGCTCTACTAACGAAGCGACACTTGATAAGACGCGCACAGAGATTACCGAAGCGTTTATGGACACTTTTTCTGCGCATGCCAAGCCGGACCAGAAATTAGACGACGCAGCCTATGAGACAATGAGAGATTCTTTGGTAACCACATCGGCAAAAAGTGAAAATGTAACATTCTTCTATTTGAGCGATCTTGTTGATACGATCCTTTTTAAAATAGAGGACACCCTTGATACGCTGCCGAAGGAGATTAATAGTGATAGTATATCGCCTGATTCAATAGCCCTGATGAGCGATCAGGAAAATCCGTTCATCCTTAATGAGGAAGAGAGAGCGGAATATAAAGAAGAGATAGAAAAAGCATCAATGAGAATGAGAAAGTTTAAGGAGAATTTTGAAAAGTTTAGAGTGGTCCTTGGTCCAATGGAGATAGTAGATGCTAAAAACGACTCTGTTTCCAAGCACATTAGTATTGGAGACATCCCGATCTCCGTGAGGTATTTTGTTGAATGGCTCACCGGTCAGATTACAAAAAGAGAGATAGAGGTCTATACGTTGACTAACTTTCTAAGTGATGTAGTGAACAACTTGTTGAGAAACTTTTTGAGCCAGGAAGGCTGCTTCGATTACTCAATCAAACAAAAGATAAGAATGAATCAAGCCGCCGTGACGGGATTCAGGACAACTATAGAGGATCCAGACGCACTGACCCAGGTAGCCAATAGCCAGAACTTAACTTCTGAGGACAACTTCGGACTTCTCGGTGGGCACATCTCTGTTGATAATATAAAAACAGAGAGGCAAGAAAGAATAGAGTTAGGGCACGCCGACTCAGTATTAAATATTTCTGGAGAAAGGCACATAAAAAACCCTGGACTCTCAAGAGAAATAAACTATTTGATATATTCTGCCGGCCGCCTTCGTCCGACTGACTCAATGAAGGGCGAGAGGACCCAGGATGAAGAGAACGGAATCTTTCATTACTTGATAGGGAAGGACTCTGGAATCGTTAAGACGATCAAACTTTCAAGAACAGAAGCAAAAGGGTTGAAAGAAGTGAGATTTGAACAGGAAGGGTACGACGGACTTGAGCAACTTAGAGAAGTATATGATGTCAATATTAAAACTTATGCCAACGTCAATACTTTCCCTGGAACATACATATATGTTGACCCACGCGGATTCGCCCCAAACATGAAAGTAGATGGTGGGATGCTAAGCGACCTAACGCAATATGGTATAGGCGGCTACTGTATGATTATCAGATCGGAGCATTCTTTTGGACCGGGCCGAGCAGATTCAGAGATAACAGCTAAATGGGTTGCTGAAATTGAGAACGAACAGGTCGAAGGGGGGGCTGAGATAAAAGCCTCCTCTGGTGATGGCTCATTAGAGCCGGCTCGTTGCAAAACAGTATTAGGGAGAGGATAAGAGATGTCTACTTTTTACAAAGAGAGCAATGGAGAATCAACCAAGGATTTGTTTTATAAAAAAACAATCTATCAATCTGACATAACCCGCTCCGACACAGGCAATCTTGTTGATTTTAATTTTGGCGAGATGTATCTATACGGACGAGTCAACTTTGATTATATTCCAGTGCGTCCAATAAAGCGCGCACTAAAGGAGATCAAACAGACATCTGATTCATCCACCCCTGTCCTCGCAACAAATATAGCCGCCGACTCTTTTAATGAAATGGCGCGCCAATTCAAAAAGAAACTTGCTCTTGGTGAGATCTCTGCCACTCACCCATATTTAAGCGAGATCAAAGCGTTTAGAGCATATCAGAGTCCTCGAAAGGGCTACGATGATTATTTTATAGGCTTTAGAAGCTCTATGAGGTCCGCCTTTAAAGAAACGGGTATAAATCTTACTGATTTTAAAGATTTTATGCAAAAACTCGAAATCTCCCTCCCAACCATCATACGCTCTTACCCGATGACCTACCCGGCATACATTAAAAGCCGCTATTGCCCCGTCTATAGTTCTGGATTGGTGATAGAAGTTGCTGATGCCAAGATGTCTAACGATGACAACAAGATCAATCAGTTTGTGCGCAGTGATAACTGGCAATTTTATGTAAATACCTGTAATTCATATGGATTTATGATCGATAAGGAGGTACCTTGGAGACTTGTGATGGATATAGCCTCGATCCCGCACAACGATTTAGCGAAATCGTATGGCTACAATAGCCGCGAAGGATTCTTGTTCTCCTCATACTCCACAGTCCACAAAACTTACTATGGAAAGTTTAAAAGTTTCTTGCTAATGATGTATAATGAAAACAAGCCCGATAGTTTTCTTGTTCAAGAGCAATGCGGAACCTCAACGATATCAAAAATTGTCAAGCCAAGGAGATATTCGTTGACTTCTCTCTCCGACCAATTCCCAGAGCAGTATTTCCTCAAAATGTATTTCAAAGTGAGGCTTATGGAAGAAGAATCTTCCTTTACTCCTTCTCAAAAGGAAAAGTTGATAAGTGATTGTCTGGAGATCTACAACGCGAAGGGATCCTCTATGGCTTTGGATAAATTTGAAAAAATTATCAACAAAACACTTGACTATCGCGGCTCTTTGGGTTATATTAAAGAACATATAGAAGCTATGAAGCAGGAGCAAGATTGATTTTCCAAACCCTCGACGACAAAACTGAGTGCGTCGGTACATATGTAGATGGAGAGATCCATTTCGATAAGATCCCCGCGAACTTGACCAAGACTTGGAAGTACTCGGGCTCGATCAGTGACCCTGCTGTTGAGTACGCTTGGCTATACGCGAGAGGACAGGACCTGACACAGGTATGTCCTGAAGGATTGCTGAAGAAACTCAATTCAGCCCAAGCAAAGTTCGCCGCCTATTTGAAGACATTCCATATTGCGAAAGTTGATCTACGAGAGCATTGCTTTTTTGATCTCGTCCCACATGGATTTTTAAAGACCTTTTGTGAGATTAAAAATCAAGTGACGGAACATGTTTTTGATACTTACGAGAAGCCGCCAAACTACGACCATCTCGATGGCGTTCACCGACTTCTTCATAAGATCAAGTATCAGTCCCTTAATCTCAACAACGACGGTTGCACCAGTCTGTTCTATAATTCAACTGATCGCAATCGGGCCCGCAATATTATCAACGGACCAAAGCACGTCGACTATAATCTTTTTGGTACCGTTACCGGTCGCCTGACAACAAAGCCAACAAGCCTTCCAATATTGACTATCCGCAAGGATTTCCGTAAACTCATCAAGCCAAATAACGACTGGTTTATTTCTCTCGATTATAACGGAGCGGAGATTCGCACCTTCCTTGCTCTCTCCGGACACGAGCAACCAGAGGGCGATATTCATGCGTGGAATATTGAGAACATTTTTGACAATGTCCTCACAAGGGATGAAGCGAAAAGCGCATTCTTCGCTTGGCTGTATAACTTTGACTCGGAAGATCTTAGCGGAGAATATTACGACCGCACCGCCATATTGAGCGAATACTACACCGACGGCGCCGTTCATACCCCGTTCGATCGTCACATCCCCATCGACGAACGCAGAGCCCTCAACTATCTTATCCAGAGTACGACAGCAGATATCGTCCTCCAGAAGGCAGTTGAGATCGATAAGATGCTTGAAGGCAGAAGCACTTTCATCTCACACATCGTCCACGATGAGATCGTTCTTGACCTCAAAGACGAAGATCGAGATCTGCTTCCCAGTATTCTTGAATGCTTTGAGAACACTGCGCTGGGAGAATTCAAAGCAAATGTGAACGCAGGCAGAGACTACTATGAGCTTGAGACACTAAAGATATGATTTCTGTAATCGGGCTTGGCACCGCCGCATCTAAAATAGCTTCCTTGTTTAGTGAGTGGCCACAATACAACGTCTACCAGATGAATGACAAAGTCGGAAGAACCTCAAAGTATAAGTTTAAGCTTAAGTCATTCGAGAGACCAGAGGAGTATGAGGACCACCCTCCAAACTTGAAAAAGTTTTTCTCAACCACAGACGAGCACATCCAGTTTATCATAGTCGGCGCTTCCTTCAGCTCAAACTATTCGCTCGCAGTTTTGCAGCAACTCCAAGGCAAGAAGATCGATGTTGTTTACGTGAAGCCAGATACCGAGCTTTTGACTGGAGTGCGAAAACTCGTCGAGAACGTTGTATTCGGGGTCTTACAGCAGTACGCACGTTCGGGACTGTTCAACTCATTCAACATTCTCTCAAACCACAACATTGAAAACATTATTGGCAATGTTCCGATCAAGGGCTATTACGGAGTGCTTAACTCCTCTGTAGCTTCCACGATCCATTACCTAAATTATTTTGACAATGCAGAACCCGAAATCGGACAAGTTTCCCGAGTGGGGGAGATTAACCGCATCAAGACTTGCGGAATGCTCTCGACCGAGACTTTAGAAGAAAAATGGTTCTTCGACCTACAAAGCCCAAGAGATTTGTGCTATTATCTTTGTATCAACTCAGAGAAGCTGGAAAACGACGGCGGACTACACAGAAGGATCGTAGATCAACTGAAGGAGAAACCAAAGAACGCCTTTAGAAAGATTTCGTATGCGATCTACGAATCCGCCCACAAGCAGAGTTTTGGCTTCTGCGTGGCTCACACAAACGTCGTTCAAGAAAATTCAGAATAACTTACAAAAAGTACTTGACACTCACCCGCCACTGTGTTATATTATTAATGTAAGAAACAAGACTTGCCAACCATAAAGGTTGGACAAACCCACTTTCGACAAGCTACGTCGAGAGTAAAAATAGAGCAGTAAGGAACGCTTGCTGTGAACTCATAAAACTAATAAGGAGAAAAAATGAGTATCGATATGGAACTAATGCGCCAAAAGTTGGCGACCCTTCGTGGAGAAGGAAAGAGAGAGAACCGTGACTCTGTCTGGTTTAAGCCAGATGAAGGCGACACTGACATTCGAATCGTGCCCACTAGTGATGGAGACCCTCTTAAGGAGATGTTCTTCCACTACAACGTCGGAAGTCATCAGGGCGGCATCCTATGCCCCAAGCGCAACTTCGGTGATCGCTGCCCAGTGTGTGATTTTGCGTCTCAGCTGTGGCGTGAAGGATCGGATAACAATGATGAAGACAGCAAGTCACTTGCCAAGAAGCTCTTCGTCCGCACCCGCTACTTCTCACCTGTGGTCGTTCGCGGCCGCGAGGATGAGGGTGTCAAGGTATACGGCTACGGAAAGCAGGCTTATGAGCTTCTTCTCGGCTACATCCTTGACCCTGAGTATGGCGATATCACCGACTCTCATGAAGGCACAGATATCACCCTTACTTATACTAAGCCAACAAAGCCCGGCGCATATCCTCAAACGAACTTGAAGATGCGACGCAACACCTCTCCTCTCCTTGAGGACGGTGAAGCTATCTCCCCTCTTCTCGACAAGCTCCCAGACTTTGGGAACCTATTTGAGCGACAGACCCCCGAGCAGGTTGACTCTATTCTTGACGAGCAACTTTCCGGCGATGGTAGTGCCGAATCCCGCTCTTCCGAGACCACTCGCAACCCTGCCAAGTCTGGCGGCAGCGAAGTCGACCGAGCTTTTAACGAGCTTATGAACGGATAGAACCCGCGCCCGCCGATGGCAGACCGGTTTGAAAAAATAGTCTGCCGCCCTTTACCAGAGTTTAGCAAAAATCGTATGAAGCCATTGTTTATGTGGGCGGGTGGTAAGACCCGGCTAATCAAGAAGTACAAAGAGCAACGTGTGCTGCCAGAGACGTTTGGTTCATATATCGAACCTTTTGTGGGTGCCGGCGCAATGTTTATTTGGGCTTACAACAAAAACCCGAAAGCTAAATTTGTTATAAACGATTCAAACGCCTCAATAATGTCGATTTACGAAGCAGTAAAAAATGATATTGACGCCTTTATGGAGAGAGTCGATGAATTGTCAAACGAGTATTTGCCTCTATCAAAAGAAGATAGGAAGGCATTTTATTATAAGATCCGCGAACAACACGCCTTTGAATTTGAAGGCTGGACCAAGGTGCAAGAGGCTGCGACATTATACTTTTTAATGAAAACCGGATTCAATGGAATCTGGCAAATCAACAAGAACACAAACGGACGCTTCGGAACTCCTTCAGGGCTGTTAAATCACAAAGACAAGGTCTATGATAAGGAAAACGTTCGCCAGTGGAACAAAGCATTACAGAACTGCAAGTTGATGACGGGGGATTTTAGGGAGACATTAGGCGAGGCTTCGCCCAACTCATATGTGTTTTTGGACCCTCCTTATCGCGGTTCCTTCACACAGTATGGCGTTAATTTTGATGATGAGATGCAGAGCAGCGTTATTAAATTTTTAAATGATGCAACATCTATTGGTTCTTACACTATAATGTCTAACAGAGACGTAGGGGACGGCTTCTTTGAAGAGCGCACCGGCAGTAACGACTTAGTTTATTTTGATGTGACTTATACTGCCGGCCGCCGAAAAAAGAACATCGACGGCACCTATCGTGCTAAAAGAGCCAAGGAGATCTTGATGATAGGAAATAAGAATGTGTAAGAAGAACAAGTGGAGCGAAATCCTGGTTGACCCCGGTTGTGGTGGCTATTATAGCGACAACCCGTGCTTAGCAAAGACATGCAATCCCCGCCACAGGTACTGCCCAAAGCATCAAATAGAAAAAGATCGAATCATTAAAGAAACAACCAAATATATTGGTCCCAAAATTAAAATCTAAGGAGAAATAATGGCTAAGAAAACAACGAAGGCAGGTCGCCTTTCCATGGAAGACATGCGGAAGATGATCAATAAGAAGGCTGGTCGAACTGTCGCCCACTCTCTTAAGGATGATAACCCAACGGAAGTCAAACAGTGGATTCCCACAGGCTCCCGCTGGCTCGATAGCATCATCTGTAAGGGCAAGATTGCCGGCATCCCCGTCGGCAAGGTTTCGGAGCTTGCTGGGCTCACTTCTACAGGCAAGTCATATATGGCAGCACAGATAGCCGCCAACGCCCAGCAAATGGATATGGACGTTGTCTATTTTGATTCGGAGTCTGCTATTGACCCTACATTTTTGGAGCGAACAGGGTGCAACCTCGACCGACTATTGTACATCCAAGCAACTTCCGTCGAATTCGTCTTGGAAACCATTGAAGAGCTTCTTGGGGGTTCCGACAACCAGATTCTTTTTATCTGGGACTCGTTGGCTTTCACCCCTGCCATTACTGACGTTGAAGGAGACTTCAATCCACAATCCTCGATGGCTGTCAAAGCACGCATCCTCGCCAAGGCGATGTCCAAGCTCGTCATCCCTATCGCAGACAAGCAGGCGACACTTCTCATCCTCAACCAGCTTAAGACGAACATTGCCTCCGGTCCTATGGCTCGCATAACTGCTATGACGACGCCATACGTCACTCCCGGTGGCAAGGCGCTCCACTATGCGTATTCTCTGCGAGTTTGGCTCACAGGGCGCAAGGCTAAAGCTTCTTTTGTCGAAGATGACAACGGCTTCCGCATCGGCTCTGAAGTGAAGGCAAAGATTGAGAAGTCTCGCTTTGGGACCCAGGGTCGCAACTGCAACTTCAAGATCCTATGGGGGACTGAGGAGATCGGCATTCAAGATGACGAGAGTCTCCTTGAGGCTATCAAGAGTTCTAGCCGACTAACCTCCAGTGGGGCTTGGTACACTCTTGACGAGGGAACAGCTAACGCAGTTCGGTTCCAAGCCGGAACCTGGATGAAGAAGATGAAGGACGATGCATTCCGTGCCCTCGTTTATAATGTTCTTGATGAGGATATTATTATGAAGTTTGATCGTCGTGAAGGAGACGCCTCCAATTTTTACGAGACAGAAGAAAATATTGAATAAAATAGTTCTTCATCCGTCTAAATATTAGTCATAAGGAGACACCAAATGTTTAACATTATCGCTATCATACTTGCAGGAGCCATCGGCACCGCAGACGCTCATCGAGCACACGTCGCCCCTCCCCCACCACGCCGCGCAAAGGTGGCTCACCGCCGCAAGATTCGCAAGCCTCACAAGCACACCCGTGACGGATATGTGATGGTCTGGAGGTGGATTCCCCCTCACAGAGACCATAATAACCTGCTTATCTCTGGTCGCTGGGTCATTGAGTGGAAGTGAATTTAAATGGTTAATATCATCGCCATTTTGTTGTCCGGAGTTATTAGCACCGCAGACGCTCATCGAGCGCATGCAGAGCCACACAACTCTCACCAAGAGGAAACCTCTCGCCGCTATAAAGCCCGCAAGTCTCACAAACACCGCTTGCGGGTATTCTTGGGAGAGCCCCACCGGCATACTCGCCACGGATACGTAATGGTTCTGAGATGGGTTCCTTCATATATGGACCATCGCGGCGTTCTTATCCAGGGTCACTTTGCCATTCAATGGCGTTGAAAAAACTTACAGAAAGTGCTTGACTTTTCCCTCCCGTTCGGTTACAATATAGAAGTGATCAGCGGGAGGTTTTATGTCTGACTGCAAGGAGTATGAGCCGAGCACTCAAAAGACTCACAAGTACACAGGCAAAGTCAAACGGTACTTCGAGCTTGCTAAGAGAGTTGCCCTACAATCGAACTTCCCAGCATACCGCCATGGCGCGGTACTTGTAAGAGGGAAATCAGTCCGCAACTCTGCTTGCAATAAAGATAGCTTTTGTTCGTTTGCTGCCCGCTTCCGCAACAAGCATATTCAAGAAGGAAGGGCGACGCTCCACGCCGAACTTGGAGCCATCCTCGGGGTCGATCGCTCGATCACCGAGGGCTCAACCATTTTTGTCACGAGAATAGGAAAGAAAGGAGATTATAAAATGAGTAAGCCATGTCCAATGTGCCACGAAGCTATGCGCCATGTCGGTGTCAAGCGAGTCGTATATAGCATCAACAACGAGATTGCCGGGAGCTACAAGCTGTGAGTAAGAATAACCGAATCCTTATCATTGACGCACTAAATCTGTATATTCGCAATTATGTGATCAATCCTTCCCTGTCCCACCACGGTCAACCTATCGGCGGCGTCGTAGGCACATTCAAGTCCCTACAGAAGCTTGTGCGAGAAACCAACCCCAGCGCCATCATCGTGGCGTGGGACGGACCCGATGGATCTCGCCGCCGCAAGAACATGGACAAGGGATATAAGGCAGGGCGAAAGCCTATCCGCCTTAATCGTGCCTTCCACAACCTTACTGATGATGAGGAAATAAAGAACAAGATCTGGCAGCAAAGCCGGCTTATTGAATTCTTGAATGAGATGCCTGTGATGCAGTTTATGTTCCCGGAGGTAGAGGCAGACGATGTTATCTCATATGTGTGCCAGCTTCCTCAGTATGGCGGGCATCAGAAGATCATCGTCTCCAACGACAAGGATTTTATGCAACTTTGCGATGAGGAGACTGTCCTGTGGAGACCCGTTAAGGACGAGTTTATGAACACCAGTCGCATTGTTGAACAAGTCGGTGTTCATCCAAGGAATATGGCCCTCGCTCGCGCTATTATCGGCGATGCGTCAGACAACCTCCCCGGCGTCCGTGGGGTGGGCTTCAAGACTCTTCGCAAGCGTCTGCCGTTTATGCGAAAGGATGACGAAGCCACCCTTGCTGACATCATCGAGTTTTGTGAAAAGGATGACTCGAAGCTTAAGCTTTTCGACAGCATCGTGGAGTCCGAAGATCTTATCGCCCACAACTATAAGATGATGCAGCTCTACTCTCCCCAGATCTCCATCCAGTCCAAGGGGGTCATCAAAAGCACCGTTAAGAATTTTAAATGTGAATTTAATAAGACCGGTATCCTCAAAATGATGAGGGAGGATGGCTTCGGAGAACTGCTGTGGGACGACCTTCGCGCCAATTTGAATAGAATTGTGCAAGAGTCGAATGAAAATAAATGAAGTTTCTATTTGACTTTTCGCGGATTTGGTGTATAATTAGGATGTTCACGTCGAGGGTGAAATGAGTTCAGAAAAGATTAGTCTTGGAAAGTTCGGCAAGTCTTTCCAAGAGGGACTTGTGCAACTGATTTTCGAAGATAGGCAGTTTGCCGATCAAATCACTGAAGTCCTTGACGTTGATTTTCTTGAGCTGGAATATTTGCGGGTCTTTGTGCGAAAGATCCTTGATTATCGGGAGCGGTACAACAAGCATCCATCCGTTGATGCGTTGATTACAATTCTTCGCGTAGAACTTGATCAAGAGGAGCCAACAGCTAAAGAGCAGGTTGTAGATTACTTCCGTCGAATCCACAAAAAGGAAAGGACGGACGGAGAGTTTATCAAAGAAACATCTTTGGATTTTTGTCGCAAGCAGAAACTTAAAGAAGCGATGATGAAATCGGTGGGACTTCTTCAGCGATCTTCATTTGATGAGATCTCCAAGATTATTAACGAATCACTTAAACTCGGCTCAGAGAACAACTTTGGTTACGATTATATGGTAGATTTCGATACTAGATTCTTGCCAAAGATCCGAAACCCTGTAACAACTGGTTGGTCAGAGATCGATAACATTGTGGGCGGCGGGCTTGGAAAAAGCGAACTTGGTGTCGTGGTCGCCCCCACTGGCGCAGGAAAGTCTATGGTCCTTGTACATCTCGGAGCACAAGCTATGAAAGCCGGAAAGAATGTGATTCACTATACACTGGAACTTCAAGACACTGTTATCGCGACTCGATACGATAGTTGTATCACTGGTTATCCTCTTTCTGATATTATTAATTTTAAGGAAGAGGTATTTGATGAGATTAAAGATATTGATGGGTCTCTGATTGTTAAGGAATATCCCACAAAGTCCGCCACCACTAATACTATCCGCGCTCACCTCTCCCGCCTCGCCAAGCGAGGTATTAAGCCGGGAATGATCATTGTTGACTACGCGGATCTATTGAAGCCGGTGGTCGTAAGGAAAGAGAAGAGAAACGAACTTGAATCTATTTATGAGGAATTGAGAGGGCTATCAACAGAGTTTCAATGTCCGATTTGGACCGCTTCCCAAACAAATAGATGCTTATGGGTTGATACCAAATTACTTATTAATAGAGATGGCAAAACCGAATCTATTCGCATTGGTGATGTTATTGAGGGTGATTTGGTGGAGACCCACAAGGGGCTAAAAAAGATCACAAAAGTGTTTCCGCAAGAAGAACAAGAAACCTATAAGATCACACTCAAATCTGGGAAGACTTTGATTTGCTCTGGTCGCCACCAGTTCCCAACCTCAGCCGGCAAGCTAAAATCGATTGATGAGGGTCTTTCTGTCTCTGATAAACTTATAACAAGAAAAAAGGAAACAGAAGATGGAGATTGATATCCTACTGAGATATAAAGATTTTGCCCCCTCAAGAGAGGTGATCACAGAAAGTGGTAAAGAGCAGTTGCTTGAAGTATACGAGATGTGTTCTGAAAGAGAATGGAATTTCCACAATTTAAAGCCATTATTGGTAAAAATGATTCAATATGATGTTTCTCCGTCCTGGAAAGAACGAATTGAGAAATCTAAAACATTATTTAAAAATGACTCTTCCTCGAAAGAATCATTTCAAAATAGATACGGAGAAGAAACAGGTTATCGCCTTTGGATAGAAAAGACAGCCAAAACAACAGTAACAAAAGATAAATACGTCAACAAGTACGGGAAAGAGGCGTGGGATATCCTGTGCGCGTCTAAAGCCTCAACTGACGAAGCCTCTTTTATACGTCGCTATGGGGAGGAAGAAGGCAGGGTTAAACGCCAAGAATATATAGAGAAATGGACCAAATCTGTGAACGCGAAGGGCGGCTGGGATAATGGATTATCGCTCAAGTCTTTTATAGAGAGGCACGGAAAAGAAAAAGGATATGAGATGTGGGATACTCGACGCAAAAATCAGCGAAAGCGATTTTCAAAGGAATGGTTTAGAAAGGAATATGGAGACGAGTGGAAGACAAAATGGAATGAGTATTGTGCCCACATGGCTACACTATCATCCAGCGCGTTTAATACGCCAAGAAAAGCAACGAGTGGCAGAAATGGCAAAACATATTCAAACATTTCTCAGTGCCTATTTGATCATTTATGCAGAACAGGGCATTTCAGTTTAGATGATGTTCGGTACGCCACTAATGGTGGCGAAGTGAAATTTAACTTTGCTGAATATAAAGCCCGCGGTGGTGGACATTGGTTCGCTGTTGACTTTGTAAAAGGTAATAGAGTGATAGAATTTGATGGAACTTATTGGCATTCTTTGGAGAGAGTGAAAGAGAAAGACGCCCTTAAGGATGAGATATTGGCTGAAAATGGATATAAGGTACTTCGTATCCCCGAACAAGAATACAACGATCATCCTATGATGGTTATTGAGAAGTGTATTAATTTCCTCAACAAGGAAGAGAAATGTTAAATTTAAATGATTTCGATCACGATGAGATACTGTCAATCGAGCCTATGGGCGTTCTGCCAACGGTAGATATCACAGTAGATGACACACATATGTTCTTTTTGGAAAACGGTGTATACACACATAACTCGGGTCTTAACGCAGAGGTCATTACGATGGAACAGATCTCTGAAGCATTCAACAAATGTTTCGTTGCTGACTTCATTTTTTCTGTTTCTCGCACGATCGAAGATAAACAAGCAAATCGCGGCAAAATCTTTATCGCAAAAAATAGAAACGGACCAGACGGAATGGTGTATAATATTAATATGGATACATCCTGCGTTAAAATAGGCATCGCACCGACCCCACCAGGAGGGAGCATGGTGATATCAATGCCACCACTTAATGCTAAAGAACAAAACACTCTTCTTAAGAAGAAATATGAAAAACTAAAAGGAATAAACTAAAATGAGAACAATTGAAAACATCCGCAGATTCCGGCTTTCCGACGCATTCGTCGAGCCATACCGAGACCAAGAAGTCCCCTGGGGACCGCTGGGTTACGTAACATTTAAGCGCACTTACGCCCGCCGTCTAAGCGAGCGAGACCCCACCGCAACAGGCACAGAAGAGTGGTGGCAAACTTGCCGCCGCGTCATCGAAGGAATGTTCGATATTCAGAAGCAACACGTTGTTCGCCTCGGTCTCGAATGGGATAATACTCGCGCACAGAACACAGCCAAGGAAGCATACGACGGACTTTTCAACCTCAAGTGGACCCCACCCGGCCGCGGACTATGGATGATGGGCACCAAGTTCATCGAAGAGAAGACAGGGGCGTCACTGCTAAACTGTGCTTTCCGCTCAACCTACGATCTCCCCGATAAGGGCGGTTACCTCTTCGCTTGGATGATGGATGCTCTTATGCTTGGCATCGGTGTTGGTTTCGACACCAAGGGCGCCGGCACACTCACTATCCAAGAGCCAGAATACACCGGCGACACACTCATCATCGATGACTCTCGCGAGGGCTGGGTCGACTCTGTCCACACTCTCCTCGATGGCTTCTTTTTTGGATCCCGTGTCCCCAGGTTCGATTATTCGGCTATCCGCCCTCTCGGAGCCCCCATCAGTGGCTTCGGCGGAACTTCCTCGGGACCAGCTCCGCTCATCGAACTCCACGAGTGCTTAACTGACCTCTTCTCCGATAAGATCGGTGAACTCATCACTTCCGTCGACATCGTCGATGTGGAGAACCTCATCGGCCGATGTATCGTTTCCGGCAACATCCGCCGCTCCGCTGCTCTCGCCATCGGTGAACATGACGATTACGCATACCTGGAGATGAAGAATGACCAAGAGAAGCTCTATCATCACCGCTGGGGGTCCAACAACTCCTACAGCGCCCAGGTGGGTATGGACTACTCCTGGCACGCCAACCAATGCCAGGAGAATGGAGAACCCGGCACTCTGTGGCTGGACAATGCGAGAGCATACGGACGTATAAAGGATGGAAAGACATACGCCGACGCAGAAGTAATGGGTGTGAACCCTTGTAGCGAACAATTCCTTCATAACGCCGAAATGTGCTGCCTTTGCGAGACTTTCCCCGCCAAGCACGACGACTATGAGGACTACCTCAAGACCCTCAAGCATGCATATTTATACGGAAAGACTGTAACTCTCGTTAACACCCACTGGCCAGAGACTAACGCCAAGATGCTCAAGAACCGCCGCATCGGTCTGTCTCAGTCAGGCATTATCCAAGCCTTCAACAAGTTCGGCCGCCGCCAACTCTTGGAGTGGAGCGATAATGCATACGAGCATATCAAGCAACTCGATGAGAAGTACTCTAACTGGTTGTGCGTCCCCCGGTCCATCAAGATGACCACGATCAAGCCAAGTGGAACAACCTCACTCCTTAATGGCTCTACTCCCGGCATCCACTTCCCAGAAGACGAGTACTACATTCGCCGCATTCGCTTCGCTGCTGACTCCGACATGCTCCCAACCCTCGCCGAGGCAGGCTACTTCATGGAAGACGACACCTATTCCCCCAATACTACAGTTGTGGAGTTCCCCGTCCACGAACCATATTTCAAGAAGGGCAAACGCGATGTCTCCATGTGGGAACAGCTTGAGATCGCTGCGCAATACCAGAACTATTGGGCTGACAACGCTGTCTCCGTAACCATCACCTTCAAGGAAGACGAAGCCCCACAGATCAAATCTGCGATGGAAATGTACGAGACGAGGTTGAAAGCAGTATCGTTTCTGAAGTATAAGGAAACCGGCTATAAGCAAGCGCCCTACGAAGGGATCACTAAAGAAAGGTATGAGGAACTAATTAAGGACATAACGCCCATCACTCGGTTTAGCACAGACGAGGGCGGAACAGGTACAAAATTCTGTTCAAATGATTCATGCACGATATAGGGGCGCAATGGACTTCAACCACTTAATGACGGAGAGATCTCTTCGTACAACCAAGTGTAAGGGTGCCAGCGACCTTTGCAAATGGTATCCTGTAAATGAAGGCCGCACGACTATCGGCGGCTACGTAAACTTGACGATGTGCTGCAGCCGTTGCCATCGCCGAGAGGATATCTTTTTAGATAGCGAGAAATATAAGATTCACGAACGACTCATCAAAATGGAGGTGAAGAGTGTTTAGACCAGTTAATAGATATTTGCATATTACTATGAATGACGACAAGGAGAGCAATACAACTGCTTCGGGTATTGTGCTCCCAGACGATTTTAAGCCAACGGAAACGCACTATACAAAGGCTAAGGTTATCGCCTGGGCGGAAGATATTCGCTTCGCTGAAAAGATAGATAGAATGTCTACTATTATTGTCGATAGGAAAATGATCGAAGAAATAGACCTGCCCGAGGGTAAAATTAACGTTGTGCTTGATAATTACGTAATAGGTATTGTGGAGTAGTTAAGAACACGTCTCGGGAAGTATATGACAATAGATAAAAACTTTTATAACGAAGCTTCAGCAAAGAATCTCGGCTGGGACCCAACTTGGTTTGGCGAGAGGTACTTTGATGAGAAGTTGACCCGCGCCATAAAGAAGTGGCAGAGGCTCCGGCACCTACCTGTTGATGGACTCTGCGGACCCACTACTTTTCGTCGTCTCTGGACCGAGAGACAAGCTCCTATATGCGTCCCGGTTGAGAAAGATCCCAACTACTCAAACTATATTGTTCATAATGGTGACTTCCTTCCTATTGAGTGGGATAAGGTTATCCTGTGGTCCGATAAGGGAGGGCTCTCAGCGAAAGCGGGGTCTTACTACGATTACACCGCTCGCCCTAAGCGTTCAGTTAGATATTTTATAAATCATTGGGATGTTTGCTTGTCCTCGAAATCTTGCCAAACTGTTTTGGATAAACGAGGGATCTCAGTCCATTTTTTAATCGATAATGACGGTACAATCTACCAAACTTTAGATATGCAGCACGGTGCTTGGCACGGTGGTAAGGAGCGTGTGAATCGTGCCTCTGTGGGTGTCGAGATCTCAAACGCCTATTACCCAAAATATCAGAAAACTTATGCCAAACGTGGCTTTGGTGAGAGACCTCTCGTCGAGTCCGCCTGGGTCCACGGCACGAAGCTAGAAACTTTCACAGACTTTTATCCGAAACAGATTGAAGCACTTAAAGCTCTTTGGAAGGCGGTTCATAACGGCGCCAACGTCCCATATGAGACTCCGCTTAACCAGTTTGGTAAAACTTCTACCAAATATGAACAAAGCGTTGCATACGGCAAGTTCGCAGGCTTTGTCAGTCATTATCATGTCAGTAAGAACAAGATTGACTGTGCTGGCTTGGATATTAAAACTCTGCTGGAAGAGATTGAGAACGAAGAGGAATAGATGCTTCTTCTGCTGTCATTGTTGTGCTGTCATACGCCTCAGTTGTCAGATCTTGGACAACCGGGAGAAACTCCTCTGCTCCTCAAATCACAAGAGGTATTTGCCGTTGGTCAACCAATTAGAGTAGGAGAGTGGTCGAGTCCCCCACCCATTAAGATATGCGGAGACATCATCACACACAGGGCAAGGATAGTAAGCTCTATTTTATGGTGGACTCGCCTTGGGTACAGATTCGGAGAAATAACAGTTGAGAACACCTCAGAGGTGTGCCGCAACCCGACTGCCTCTTGGAGAGGCATAGTTATCTCCCTCCCGTCAACCGGCTACGATTATAAATATTTAGCACTCACAAAGACATATATGGACAGCGCCAAAAAAGAGATCCGAAGAGCAAGAATCCAGGTTCGCCCAGACTCGATCACGAAAGAAAGAGTAGTGGAACACGAAATAGGACATGCCATAGGCTGGCAGCACTATCCGCAAAAATACCACATGATGCATCCAGAATGGAAATACGGTGGGTACAATGTTAGAGGAATGCGGAAATAGAGAGTTTCCATGAGACTAAAATATAAAGATATTGTGATAGGCAGCACACTACAAGCAGCTTTGTTCGCGATTCACAGAAACGCCCCTATTTTATTCACTGAGGTTCGGGAGCCGTTTAGGTTTGACTATTTTTCACCGACCATCAGCTTCCCATACCTGGGAATCCCATCAGAAAACAAGCCTTTGAAGGGGATTGACGACGTTCTTTACGTCGGTCCAAAGAAAAGTATTCTATGGGAGCGACTGTTGTTCATTTCCTCCCTCGCGGGGAACTTACCTTTGGGTGGATTATGCGATAACATTAGATATGATGGTAAAACTTTGACTTGCTCGAATGAGTACTCAAAAATAGCAGAAATAGAATTTGAACATTGTTATTATTTTGGAGACTCGGGAGCGAGAGGACTTTTGAGAGAAAAAGATGTTGCAAAAAAAGAATATATATGTTATGATTGGATAGCTTTCAATAGAGGCGGAAAGCACGAGATAGATATTTTAAACACAGAAGATAGGTTTGTAAAGCGTATATGGTTCTACCCATCCGATCGAATCGATGGAGAGACCTTGGTCAAGGACGCTTGCGTCGTATCTCACCTCAATGAAGCTGAAATCTTCGATTTCGATTACTCGGAAACGATGGCACGCTTTAAAGCGGTTTCAGAAATGGAGAAAAGAGGGCTCAAAGGTCGCTTTAACGGTTATTGCCCAAAATATGGGAACCCAAAGTACTATAAGTTCAGAACAGCTCATATCCATCGAGAAAAGAAGCTGATCAAAGAGTCCGAATGGGTCGAAGAGGGGAACATCACCTCCCCCACACTCTCAATAGAAGAGCTGCTGCAACCTCTCCCGCAGATCATCGAAAAAAGATATCAAAAGTTAGCAAAGTTATTTATATAATGCATTTAGCAGGCATCATACCTATCGCCGGATTTAAATCTGATTTCGGCACTGATTTCCCAGAAGTTCTTCTCCCCGTGGATGCTGGGTATTCTATGATCCAGAAGTCGGTTTTTGAGTGTGCTATCGCTGGCTGCGAGACGATATGGATCGTTGCGAATGATGACTTGGCGCCAATTATTAGAGAACAAGTTGGAGAATGGATCCACGATCCTGTGTGGTATTACCGATACTACGAGTGGAACCCCATGGAGCACCAGAAAGAGATCCCGATCTACTATGTTCCAATCCACCCCAAAGACCGAGACCGCCGCGATAGCCACGGTTGGTCGGTCCTTCACGGTATCATAACCGCATTCCACACAGCGAGAAAGATCTCCAAGTGGCTCACCCCAGACAAGTATTTCATCTCCTTTCCTCAGGGCGCCCACAACGTCTTTGCCCAGCGCAAGCATAGGAAGGAAATATCAGACGGCAAGAAGAACTTTTTCTTGACTCACGATGGTAAAACTGTCAAAGACAATGAATATTTATCATTTACGATGTTCGGCGAAGATTTCCAAAAATGCCGCCGCCATGTAAACAAAGAGACAACGAAAACTTACACTAACCCACCCGCAGGTGAAATACCCTCTGTGAAACTCCCGTTAGAGGAGCGATGGTCCGCCCGCCATTTTGATTTTGATACGATCTTCAGTGAGGTTTCAACCAGAGCTGCCAACTTTGTTGAGCCAAAGTGGTATTACGATATAAGCACTTGGCAAGGCTACAGAGACTATTTGGCTTCAGATAAAAAGATAAAAAAGCCAACAAAACACTTGATCCAGAAGCATAAACATGTTAAAATAGCATATAATCCTGAGGAGGAAGAATGAGCCGCAAAACACCCAACATCAAATTTACCAACCTCCACTCACATACCGTAGCTGGCTCAATTTTCGACGCCATTGGCTACCCGGACGAGCATTACGATTTTTGTTATGAAAATGGTGGTGATGCGATGGCTATCACTGACCACGGCAATATGAATTTCGTCCCTGCCGCAGTCCTCCACGCAAAGAAGATGAAGGATGAAGGCAAAGACTTCAAGCCTATCTTCGGTGTAGAAGCATACTTCATCTCCTCTATCAGCGAATGGCGAGAACAATACACGCAAGCGATGGAAGACAAGAAGAAAGCCCGCAGTATTAAGAAGGAAAAGCTATCAGGCGCCATTGCGGAAGATGAAGGCGGTAGCAAGGCTTCTCAAACAATCATCAAACGCCGCCGCCACCTTATTCTTCTGGCGCAGAACCAGACAGGCTTGAACAATCTATTTAAGCTTGTCTCAGAGTCCTATCAGCCAGAAAACTTTTACCGCTACCCTCGTATGGACTATGAACTTTTGGCCAAGTATAGCGAGGGAGTCATCGCCTCTAGCGCCTGCCTCGGCGGGGTATACGCAGGAAACTTTTGGGAGAACAGCACCTACGATGAACATGGCAAGCGCACTGGTTCCAACCGCGAAGCCACCCTCGCCGCAATGCGAGAAACAACCAAAAAGATGGTCGGCATCTACGGTGACCGCTGGTACGCCGAGCTTCAATGGAATAACATTCCAGAGCAGCATGAGTTGAACCAGTACATCATTGAGATTGCCAAGGAGTATGATCTAACCCTCATTTCAACTGCAGACAGCCATTATCCTGGCCCAGATGCTTGGCGTGACCGCGAGATGTATAGGCGCCTTGGCTGGCTTGGTAAGGGTAAGCCGAAGTGGGCTGAGGAGGAGGACGGTGGTTCCCTTCTTCCCGACTCTGTGGACGAGATCGGCTACGAGCTTTACCCAAAGAACGGCGATCAAATGTGGGAGTCGTACAAGAAGTACTCAGCTGAGACTAAGAATGAATATGATGATGATCTCGTTCTACGGAGCATCGAAGAAACTCATCGTATTGCTCACGAACGCATCGAAAACTTTAAGCCCGACACAACAGTCAGACTCCCAGACTTTGTTGTGCCAGAAGGGGATACAGCCACCGGAGCACTCGTTAAATATTCCATGGAAGGGCTCAGAAGTCTTGGGTTGCACGAAGACGAGACATACGTTGAGAGGCTAAAGTACGAGCTGCGAGTTATCGATGATCGCGGCTTTAGCAAGTATTTCCTCACTATGAAAGCTATTATTGACGAGGCAACAGAGGTAATGCTTGTTGGTCCAGGCCGCGGAAGTGCGGTTGGGTCGCTCGTCGCATATGCCCTGAATATTACCCAAGTTGACCCTCTTAGGTACAAGCTCCCCTTCGAACGGTTCTTGCGAGCAGACGCGACCGACTACCCTGATATTGATACCGATGTTTCTGATAGCATGGCTCTTAAGGAGCGTCTTATCGAGAAATGGGGCGCCGACAACGTGGCGCCAATCTCTAACTGGAACACCCTTCAGCTTCGCTCGCTTGTCAAGGACATCTCCAAGCTGTACGACATCCCATTCACAGAAGTTAACCCAGTCACCTCGGTGATGATCCGTGAAGCCACGGGTCCAGCCAAGCTCCGTCATGGCATTAGCGCAGGTGTCTACGTCCCGACTTGGGAGGAGGTGCTGGAATTTTCCACGACCCTCCAGTCTTTCTTGAATAAGCATCCCGAGGTGAAGGCTCGCGTGGAGGGGCTTGTTGGGCAAGTTCGCTCATGTTCCCGCCACGCGGGGGGCTTGATCGTTTCCGAGAACCTCGACAGCAATATGCCCCTCATCAACTCTGGCGGCGTCCGTCAAGCACCTTGGGCAGAAGGCCAAAACGTCCGCCACTTGGAGCCGATGGGCTTTATCAAGTTCGACCTTCTCGGACTCTCAACTCTTAAGATGATCGAGGGCTGTATTGAGCACATCCTCAAACGGCACCACGGAGTTGAGAGTCCAACTTTCGCAGAGATTCGAGAATACTATAACAAAACTCTCCACCCAGATGTACTCGATCTGGACGATCCCAAGGTATACAAGAACGTCTTCCACAAGGGAAACTTCGCCGGAACATTCCAGTTTACCAACGATGGGGCACAAGAGTTCTGTAAGAGCGTCAAGCCAAGTTCTATCGCCGAGATCTCTGCAGTGACTTCGATCTTCCGCCCCGGACCTTTGAGCGCGAAGGTTCACGAGCAGTATATCGCAGCCAAGGACGGGCACTCTGCCATCGAGTGGTATCACCCCATTTTCCAGGAGATCACAGAAGAGAGTTACGGCCACGTCATTTTCCAAGAGCAGATCTCCGAGATCACTCACAGGCTTGGAAAGGATATCTCCCGAGACGATGGTAACACTATCCGCAAGCTCCTCACGAAGCGCGGCACCGGAAAAGAGCATTTGCTCATCGACTTTCGCGAGCGTTTCGTTGAGGGAGCGAACAGCAAGGGTATGTCAGTCCGCACCGCAGAAGAAGTATGGGAATTGATGGAGGGCTTCGCCAAGTACGGGTTCTCAAAGAACCACTCAACGGCATACAGTATCATCTCTTATCAGTGTGCTTGGCTGTGGACGAATTTCAAGCCCGAGTGGGCGGCTGCTTTCCTCGACAAGGAGCCTGAGGCAAGAAAAGAAAAAGCTATCAATACAGCCAAGAGTCACGGCTTTGAGATCGCGCCCTTGGACATTAACAAGTCTGGTATTGTGTGGGAGATCAGCAAGAACGGACGCACTCTCATTCAGCCGCTAACTTCTATTAAGGGGCTTGGCATGTCGGCTATTGAGCAGATCTTTGGCAATCGACCATTTGATTCCGCTGAGGATTTATTGTTCCGAGAAGAGATCGTCTACAGCAAGTTGAACAAGAAGGCGCTTGACGCTCTTTGCTGCGCAGGAGCTTTGGACGATTTGGTCGATGATAGGTTCACTGGACGAAAGCACTTCTGGTCCGCTTGCATCGTCGATAGACCTAAGAGCATCAAAAAGTTTAGTGAGAATCTCGAACTTTATAAGCCAGAAGGCGACTTTTCAGAGGAAGAGATTATCCAGTTTAAAACTGACTTAACTGGTGTGTTCCCTCTTAATCTGGTGATTGGCGAGAGTGTCGTTCAAGAGTTGAGAGAAAAATATATCCCACCAATTTCAGAATTTGATCCCGAGTTGAGTGTGTGTTGGTTTATTCCTCGCGCCGTCATTCCGAGAAAGACAAAAAAAGGAAAAGATTACTGGATCGTAGAGGTCATAGATTCCAATAGCGAACTAACTAAAATTAGGTGTTGGGGAATCAAGCCAGGGAAAGATCGTATCTACCTCAATAAACCCTACTTGGCTCGTTTAAACTACGACGAAAATTGGGGATTCTCAACATACGCCATCGGCAGAACATTCAAACTATTAGGATAAATAAACCATGAACGTGATCAAATACAAGAGCCCGCTTTTAAAAGACAATGAACTTATCGACGATCTTCCCACCGTCATCCGTGTGAGAAAGTTTACGGAAGATATGGCTAAGACTTTCTCGGTAGAGATGGCAAAAGCGCAGAATACAGGCCAACCCATTATTCCCGTTATTATCGATAGTTACGGCGGACAAGTTTATAGTCTTATGTCTATGATCTCAGATATCCAACACTCGAAAATCCCAGTCGCGACTATCGTTCAGGGCAAGGCTATGTCTTGCGGAGCCATCTTGTTTAGCTTTGGCGCAGAGGGTCACCGGTATATGGACCCCCACGCCACAGTGATGATTCACGATGTTAGCTCGATGGGATGGGGTAAGGTCGAGGAGATTAAAGCGGATGCAGCTGAGACCGAGAGACTGAATCAAAAGATATATACGATGATGGCAGAAAACTGCGGACATCACAAAGATTATTTCTTAGACATAGTCCATGACAAGGGTCATGCAGACTGGTTCTTGGAAATAGACGAGTGCAGAAAGCACAACTTAACAAACCACACACACATTCCTGAAATGAAGATTTCAGTTAAAGTTAGTTTTGATTTCAAATAGGAGGTAAAGAACTACAATGGCAAAGACAAAAAAGAGCAACAGCGTGGGAGCCAATGGAGCCCCAAAGCGCAAGAAGAAGACATCTATCGGCAACTCCGATAGAACCAAGTGGCGCCAGCCGGGTCCCAATGGGGCTAACAAGGGGTATCGCAAGCGGTATCGCGGACAAGGCAAGCGCCGCTGATCGCCCGCCGCTCATCCTCCATAGTACTACTTAATGTGGAGGATGAGTAGTGGCTGCAAGCGACAAACTTAAATGGAAACGCCTTATCAACGAGTTAAGATACGTCCATACAGAAATGGACTGTGTTAAGGGCATATCTGAAGAGGCTAGTCGTGACTTTGGCGAGTATTGCGAAGAGGTTTGCGAGAGGTACAATATCGATATGGAGTCCATACACCAGCAGCATGCCGACGAACAGCGTCGAGAACAAGAGGCAGCTGAAGCAGCCGCAGAGGGCGAAGACCCTTCAATGACTGAGATCGCTCTAAAAGAAGACGATATAAGAGTAGATGCCGAAGAAGAAAGCGAAGAAATAGTCGAAACAGAATATGAGATGACGCAAGACGAGCGGGAGATCCACGAATCATTTAAAGTAGTTTTCAAGAAGCTCGCCTTACTATTACACCCGGACAAGTTGGAGGCCGGAGACTTCACAGAAGAAGAAAAGAGTGAAATGACGGAGGAGTTTCAAGCAGCAAGATCTTCGTATGAGAAAAGAAGATATTTTATTCTTGTAGACCTCGCCGAGAGATACAGGGTGAAGACACCGAAAAACTACCGCCAACAAACCCGCTGGATGAAGAAAGAGTTAAAAGAACTCAAGCACGAACTTTCCCAAGAGAAGCAAACATATAATTATGTGTTTTCAGAATCAGAAACTGACGAACAGAGAGACTTTCTTGTTAAGCAGTACCTCACACGAGCATACGGTATTGACTTCATTGAGAAAGAAGTCGCGACAGAAGAAATATAAAAATACTTTCAAAAACCGCTTGACTAAACCACCAACATCTGTTACTATAACAGAGTAACTAAAAAGGAGAGCCGAAAAAATGGCCAATACAGAAGAAGAGAAGAAGCGATACATCGTAGAATACATCCGTTCGTTGGCGGCGATTGAGCATGCCATCGAGCCTTACAAGGAGCAGAAGCGAGAGCTTCGCGATGAGTTCCGAGAGAATGGTTGGCTAAACACTGACGAGCTTCGTGCCGCAGTCAAAGCATACCGACTATACAAGGGTGATGTTGATATTGATGAAGTCTATGACAATTACAAGCTGTTGAGCGGGCAACCCCAATGAACAAGTCGACACAAGACTTAATGTTCTCGTCAAAGACAGGCAAATGGGCAACCCCGCAGGACTTCTTTAGTAAGTTGGACTGGATGATGGGACCCTTTGATCTGGACCCCTGCTCATCAGAAGACAACGCAAAGTGCGCCAAGTATTTTACAGAATCTGATGATGGGCTGGCACAAGACTGGGGAGGGCACACAGTGTTTGTGAATCCTCCATACGACAATATGAAGGGTTGGGCCCGCAAGTGCTATGAAGAATCTCTTAAGCCGGATACTACCGTAGTGCTTTTATGTCCCGCGAGAACAGATACAAAGTACTTTCATAACTATATTTTAAAGGCAAGCGAGATTTATTTCGTTAAGGGTCGCCTCAAGTTCGGCTCAGCCCAAAATTGTGCCCCATTCCCATCTATGGTCGCCGTGTTCAACAGCGCTAACCGACAACAGATTGTTGGAGCGATGAATAGATGAGGGCTTTTTCGCTATTTTTACCTTTGATGCTATCGTGTATGCCAAATTTTGGTGATACCGGAGTACTTGAGAGAGTGGCATTCGAGGATAAGTGGTGGTATTCAGATAAGCTTGACTTTTGTGTCTGTTTCAATAACGCCCACCCTGACGCAGCATATTCAGAGCAGTTATTGGTATACGACGTTTCTATTAGCGATATGTATATGCTCTCTTCGTGGGAATTCCTCCCCCCTAACGCTTACAGGGCTATTCCTTTGGACGCTACGTCCGCCGAAGCATCTATTATCTTTCATGTTAGTGAACCAGACGATGCCGAGCACGCAGAATGTTGGGAGGTTGAGCTTGAAACTTATCCGGAGGGGGTCTACTTGCGAGAAATAATGTGTGAGTGTAAATACAGGGGGACAACAGGATGAACCGGCAGCAGCGGCGCGCAAGAGAGAAGATGATGAAGAAGGCTTCGCAAGAAGAAAAAGCCCTCGCCGAAAAAATTTCCCTCTTCGACCACTTGCCGGAGGCTTGCAGCGCTTGCACAGAGCCATTCGACCGCAAGAATCGCCAAATGGCAATGGAATGGACAGTCACAGTTAGAGAAGAAGAACAAGCGGTTAGGCTATTCTGCCCGCAGTGCATTAACAAAACTAAGGAGGTTTTAGAAAATGACCGATGATAATTGGAAGATTAAATTTAACGTAACCAAGGACGAACCTGCGCGAACTGAACAGCAGCAGCTCGATCCATTCGAGAACTTCGACGACGACGACCTGAAAACACAGGAGCCAGACACATCCGAAGTAGCAAAGGAGTACGCCGAACACCTTGAGCGCGCCTCCCCCGCGGCTCCCGCATTTTCCCCATCCTCTCCCGTATTGCCCCCGGGCTGCAGTCGCCGATGCTCGAAGACCAGTCTCGTTGACCACCCAACGCACTACAACCAGGGCACCCACGAGGTCATCGACATTATTGAAGATTGGGGATTGGGTTTCCATGCCGGCAATGTCGTCAAATATGTCTCGCGCCACTCTCACAAGGGCACCCCCCTCCGCGATCTCAAGAAGGCACGCTGGTATCTTGAACGCCTAATTGAACTCGAAACTGAGGCTGCGGAAGTCGATGCCGATTGAGCGCCTCACTGTCGAGTCTCTTCGGCAGATAATCGAGGGCAAAGTGGACCGCCCGGCAACATGTATTATCAAGTTTTACACAAATAGCTGTCATCTTTGTCACAACTTGCAAGAGCACTATGCTGAACTCCCCGCGCAATATCCCGATGTTGAGTTTTTTGCCTTCAATGTCAACGATTACCCGCAAATAGAAAAGCGATTAAAATTTAACGGAGTTCCAACATTAATCGAAGTTCGAACTGGGACCCATCACTCAAAAATTCGCGTGATGGAAGAACCAATGAACCCCCACGACGACACATGGTATAGAAGAATTGATATGAGAAAATTTATTGAGAATAAGGAAAACCAATGAACACCAAGCCCACCCTATCATATGACGACGTTCTGCTCGTACCGCAATACTCTGATATTCGGTCTCGCTCCGAAGTTGATGTAACTGCCGATCTTGGCAACGGTCTGACGCTGGACTTTCCGGTCATTGCTTCTCCCATGGACACTGTATCAGAATCCCCGATGGCACACACGATGTGGCAATATGGTGGCGCAGCCGTCATCCATCGATACAACAACATTGAAGAGCAAGTTCGCCAAATCGATATGACCTATACCCTATCCGGCGGTACCATCCCCAAGGTTGGAGCTGCCATTGGAATTACAGGCGACTTTCTTGAGAGGGCAGCAGGACTCGTCGATGCTGGTGCCACCTTCCTATGTGTTGACGTAGCCCATGGGCATCATATCGCGATGAAAGAGGCGCTTTACAGTCTTCGTAAGGACATTGGTGACGACCTCCATATTATGGCTGGCAATGTAGCCACCCTTGAGGGGATTAATGATCTGGCAGATTGGGGTGCTGACTCTGTTCGGTGCAACATTGGCGGGGGCTCAATCTGCTCAACAAGAATTCAAACCGGACACGGGATCCCAGGGCTGCAGACCATTTTTGATTGTTCTCGCACCGCTCGCGATGTGACAATCATCGCCGATGGGGGAATCCGCAACTCTGGTGATGTGGTCAAGGCACTCGCGGCAGGAGCCCATGCTGTTATGTGTGGCTCGCTTTTGGCGGGTACCGATGAGAGCCCCGGTAAGGTCTTCGAGAACCTTGATGGCAGCCGTTTCAAGGATTATCGAGGAATGGCGTCGAAAGAGGCTCAGGTTGAATGGAAGGGCAAGTTCTCCTCTCATGAGGGTGTGGCCACCCAGATCCCCTATAGAGGTTCTGTTCGTCCCATCTTATCTGACCTTGAACGCGGCATCCGCTCTGGCTTTTCCTACTCAGGAGCCCGAAGCATCGAGGAGATGCACCTTAAGGCAGAGTTTATCCGCCAGACAGCAGCTGGCCAGTCGGAAAGCGGGACTCATATTTTAACGAGGTCGTGGTGATGTCCTCTGACGTAGACTACGGAAAGCTAACCAAGCGGTTTGTTTTTATGGACAATGATCATCGCCACGCCAAGTTATTGGTTCGATTGAGGCACGACAAGTTGACCCAATCAGCCTTCTTCCGGCATATGATAACAGGATACATTGAAGGTGATGAACGATTGCAAGGATACCTTGATGAGGTTAATGTAAAACTCTCGAAGGATAGAAAAAAGAAGTCCAAGAAGCTCCACGACAAGGGGAAGAAGCTTATGAAGAGCATGGGGCTCAATGAGGGAGAGGTGGAAAACATCTTCGATCTAATAGAACAGGAGCATCCAGACCTATGAGTAAATCAACGGATTGGTTCGCCCTCCTCGCAGAAGAAGGGGATACCGAATTAAGAACCCGCTCAGCTCTGCCCAAGTCAGATGGGCTGTTAGCCTGTGCAAGATCTTGTAAACAGAATGGCACTCTCTGTAAACAGGTCACTTGCAGGAAATGGATAGATTTTAAAGAAGACAAAAACTGCACGCTGATATCCGTTTACGAGAACGGGGCGATGACCTTGAGAGAGGTTGCCGCACGCTTAGGGATTTCATTTGCGAGAGTGAAACAAATAGAGAAAAAGGCACTTGCACGTCTTAAAACCCGTACCCTGCTGAACGAATAGGTTTTTTAGGGTATTTATGAAATGTGTTACTATTTATATTTGAGTTTTTAGCTATACGCTTATAGGAGAAAGAAAATGGCCCGGAAGACTTTGTTAACTGAAGGTGAGGTTCGCCGCTTTATGAAGCTTGCAAACCTTGGTGCTATTTCCGAAGAGATCCAAGATCTTGAGGAAGAAATAGTGGAAGTCCTCGAAGATGAAGAGGACGAAGAGATTGAAATGGGCCCAGAGGCTGACCTTGCCCCCGACGGTGAAGAAGCCGAAATGGATGCAGACGAAGTCGAAATGGGTGACGAAATGGAAATGGACGCAGACATGGAAATGGATGCTGACTTGGAGTTGGGCGATGAGCCCGAACCCGCAGTCCTCGATGGCGACGCTAAGGCAGCCGTTGAAGACGCTCTTGCTGCAGAGCTTGAGAGTTTCGCACAGGGACTTTCAGACGCTCTTGGTATTGAGATGGAAGTCGAACAAGAAGGTGGAATGGGAGAAGTTGAAGGAGGTGACACACAGCTTGCTCCAGTAGAAGAACCCTTGTCCGCTGAAGAAGAGATGACCATGGATGTCGATATGGCTCCCGAGGTAGAGCTTGAAGAAGTTCCTGCCGAGGAAGAAGAGGAAGAGGAACTGGAAGAAGCCCCAGCCGCACGCGATATGTACGAGAACAACGCTGCTGTTGTTAACGAAGTCGCCAAGCGCGTCATGGCTCGCCTCCAGGATGCTTCCAAGAAGGATCAGATTGCTGACAAGATCGCCAATAGCATTTTTGAACGCTTGACCAAATAATACTTGACAAGTACATCTTAAAGAGATATAATATACCATCAGGTGCTTAAACGCTTGATGGTATACTTTTATAATGAAATGAAAAGGGATACATGTTCACCATTCAGACGATGCTATATGTGCTGCTATTCATATTTGGATATGTAACATGTCAAACGTTTTATTATTTTAAGTCTACTCGGCTTAGTGTCATATTGCTGAGAATGACGCACTTGGTTTCACTCGTCGCTCTTGCCCGAGTGATGGAGGACCTATATTACGCTCGTGGGATCACGGTCAAAGCAATGTTGGAGTCCGAGAGCCCCGAGGCTGAGATCGCAGTCTACAAAAACGAGTTCGAAACAAAAATCGATGTTTTCCGAGAGAAGTCTATTCAAAATATCATCGATTCCCACCCACCCGCCTTCTCAAATTTGGTTGATTTTGACAATTGGGATTCAGCAATGAACTACCTAAGTAATAATAGGGCATTTATCGAGGCCCTGTTTTTAGAAGACAAGGAGGGAAGCTAAAATGATCAAAAGTTTAACTGACAAGGTAGTAAAGAGAGTTCTTGGTGATACAGAGGCTGGACCCGTCTCGGTCGATCAATCGATGCTTAGAGCGATGCTGGCAGAACCCGATCTGAGAAATGTTGGACTATTTTCAGATGTGCGTGAAGAGAAGGTCGCCGAAATCGTGCAGGCTATGATCTATCTCAACGAACTTAACAAGATGGCAAAAGACCCCAAGGCGATCAAGCCCATTAAGTTCTATTTGTCCACATACGGCGGATCCGCCGACGACATGTTCGCACTTTACGATATTATGCGCGTTGTCCAGCACTCCTCGGAGATCCACACCATCGGTGTCGGCAAGGTCATGTCCGCAGGCGTCTTGCTTCTCGCAGGTGGTACGAAGGGTCGAAGATTCATCGGAGCGAACTGCCGCGTTATGATACACTCAGTTATCGCCGGTTCTCATGGACCACTTCACAATCTCCTCAACGAGATGGAAGCCATCGAGACCCTACAGCAAGATTACACGAGAGTTCTGGTTGAAAATACAAAAATGACAGAATCTCAGGTCCGTAAAATGCTAGAAAGAAAGGTAAACATCTATTTAGATGCAGAGGAAGCAGTTAGATTAGGAATTGCTGACGTTATCTTTTAAACAAACGAGGTAAAAATGTCTGATTTAAGAAGTATTCTTAAAGAAGAGTATGCAAAGAAAGCCCAAGAGCCAGTCCTCATCACTCCATCTATGTTGATGGAGATGATGGAGGACCTCTCTTTTTCCCCTGACTCTGGTCAAAAGCGAAATATTGACTTGGCTATTGACATTATTAAGGGCGAAGGATATGATTACGAGCTTTTAAAGAAGAACGTTATTCGTGTAAAAGACGACCAGCGCGTTCAAACAATGGAAAAACTGGCTTCTATGCTCTCCCCTCTTGGTTTCTCCCATAACCCGACTGCCCCTGGCAGCGCCATCGGTCGAATTGAGATTCTTGATAAGGATTTCGGAAGTGTTTATATCTATGTAAAGCCGAAAAGTCGAACCTCTGCCGCGACAGCAGGTATGGATTTCGAAGAGAAGCTTGCAAACATTATAAACAATGAATATGGGAATTTGGGTATCACCGCATCAACAGCAGGCTTTGGTGCCGGATCTGATCTCACGATTGCCAGCCAACAACTCGTGGTTCCCCTTACCATCGAGCTTAAAACTGCCCTAAGTGCAGATTTTGGACAGTTTCGTGCTCAATATGATATGGAGTCAAAGAGCTGGTCCCCTCGGCAGACAAAGGGCTTTGTGAAAAACAAGGAGATCTTTGGTCCCCTTTTCGATGTTTATCTCAAGAACACGCTTGACGAAACTTGCGTCTTTGCTGACCTTGGCGATCCTCGTTTGCGTGTGGATGATGGTACCGAGTATATTTCTGGACTTCAACGCAGCTCGACCACAGGCGAACTCAAAAAAGAACTGCAGAATAGCTGGTTTAACGGAAAGACAGATCTTAAGGTGGAGTTCCCGTTCGAAAAGATCGCAAACTACTACACAGACAAGGGTGACCGCTTCATCCAAATCGGAACAGCGGGGCTATATGCCCTTACGGACGAAGCCTCCGAGCTTTTCGGTATTCCAAAATTCGCCGACTCTGGCTTGACTTCCTTTCTAAGGTTTAGATTGAAGCCTGCGATGGGAGCCAATGGTTCAACAAGCTTCACAGTCGCAGTGAAATTGAAGGGCAGACTGAAAAAGTCTAATTTAAGCTTGTTAAGGCGCGAAGACCTTAATAAAATAATTAATAGTATCATCGAATAAAACCCCTTGACAAACTCAACACAATCAGTTATAATACTAACATAACATAGAGGCAACATTGATATCCCCCCTTCGGTACCCCGGTGGAAAGACTCGGGCAGTAAAACACATCCTTCCGCATTTCCCGGAAAACGTTAAGAGAGTATGCTCACCATTCGTTGGCGGCGCCTCTCTCGAACTGGCGCTGGCAAAAAAAGGAGTAGAGGTGTACGGCTACGATCTTTTTTGGCCCCTCTACAACTTTTGGCACTGCGCAGCAAACCATAACAAAGAGTTGGTTCATGAGGTGTATAAGTTAAAGCCGCTCACAAAAGAAAAGTTTTTACATTTGAGAAAGCTCCTCGCAGCGTATCAACATTATCGAGTTATAGATGTCAACTATGCCGCGGCCTACTATGCCATCAACAGATCATCTTTCTCCGGAGGGACCCTTTCAGGCGGGTTTTCGCGCCAAGCAGAGGAAAAACGCTTCAATGAAAACGCAATTAAGAGACTAAGTAATTACGAAGAACCAAACTTTAAAGCGGGTTATGCTCCTTTTGAAGTGTCGCTGGAAAAACATAAAGACAGTTTTATCTATCTTGACCCTCCCTACCTACTAGAAAATAAAAGCAACAAACTTTATGGAGTATCCGGCGACCTTCATCAGGAGTTCCCTCACAAGCGCTTGCACAAGATCCTGACCAAGAGGCGAGGCTGGATTATGTCTTATAATGATAGTGAAGAAATTAGACAAATGTATTCCGACTATGATATAATAGAGGCAGAGTGGGCGATGGGCATGAAGAACGTCAGCTCTCCCGCAGTCGTGGAAGAGAAGAAGTTCCTTCAGCGGTGTCTTGATGACATCGAGGGAAACAAGAAGAAGTTTAAGAGTCACGCCAGATATAAGAAACAACTACAGGAGTGGTTGGAAGAGTTAAAGAAGCCCCAGGGCAAGTCATCTGAAATTTTAATTATTGCTAAATAACACGAGGAATCAATGAGCAACAACAAGAGAGAATTCGACAGCGAAAGCAGTCTACGAGCAAAGATTATGCGAGGGGCAGACGTTCTCGCAGATAATGTGGCATCCACTTTGGGTCCACGCGGCCGCAACGTTCTCCTGCAAGAGAAAGGCAAGACACCATTTACAACCAAGGATGGCGTGACTTGTGCGCAGTTTGTTGCCCTCGATGATCCGTTCGAGAATGCCGCAGCACAGATCATCAAGCAAGCTGCCATCCAGACTAATAGTGACGCAGGCGACGGAACCACCACATCCACAGTGCTGGCACGCGCCATCTTGCGAGAGTCACAGAAATTCATTTCCTCGGGTGTCTCACCAGTTGAGATTCAACGAGGTATCAATTCTGCTGTTGAGGATGTTGTCAGCACTCTTCGAGCCATGGCACGCCCAGTAAAAAGTATTGCCGACATTGAGCATATCGCTACGATCTCTGCGAACAACGACGGAGCCATCGGCAAACTTATTTCGTTGGCCATCGATCGCGTAGGTCAAGATGGCTCTATCACCATCGAGGAAGCCCGCTCTATGGATACCTCTGTCGATATCACCGAGGGTTTCCGTCTGGACGCAGGGTTCAGTTCCAGTCAGTTCATTACTGATCAACGTCGCTTTATGATGAGTCATGAAGAACCGTATATTTTGGTCACGGATCATAAGATCGACGCAGTCGAACCGATTCTTCCTTTGTTGGAGAAGGTCGCCCGCGAAGGCAAGCCTCTGATCATTGTTGCCGAAGAGATCGAGGGGCAAGCTCTCGCTGCTCTCATTATGAACGCCCTGCGAGGCTCCCTAAAGGTAGCTGCTATCAAAGCTCCTCGATATGGCGAAGAACGTCGCAACATCCTCAGCGATCTGGCTGTTTCCACGGGCGCCAGTTTTATTACTCGCGAAAGCTCCAAGAAGCTTCAAGATGTCGAACTGGCAGACTTTGGTTGCGCCAAGTATATCGAGAGCACTAAAACTGGTACTGTCATCGTCGGGGGACACGCAGACCATGAGGAAGTCGAGACACGCATCGAGAGCCTCAAGAGCGAGATTACGGCGACAGAAAATCTTAACGAGTGCGCTCGTATTCAAGAGCGTATTGTTCGCCTTGCTTCAGGTGTCGCCGTCATCCGCGTTGGAGGAGCCACAGAAGTAGAAGTTACTGAGAAAAAGCACCGCATCGAGGACGCCCTAGAAGCTGTTCGTTCAGCGCAAGAAGAGGGGATCGTATCTGGTGGTGGAGTGGCACTCTTGCGCGCCTCCCATACTATCTGCGCCACCGTTGATAACTCTGAACAGGCTTATGGCATCAATGTTGTTAAATCCGCCTGCGAAGAACCAATTCGACAAATGGCTATGAACGCTGCTATCTCACCCGATATTATTATTGAAAAGATTCTATCGGAGAGTAACGATGCGATGGGCTGGGACTTCCGTGAATCAGAGATGATCGATCTTATGAAGCAGGGAGTCGTCGATCCGGTGAAGGTCACCCGCTCAGCGTTGAAGAACGCTGCCAGTTGTGCCGGCACTTTGATCACCACAAACTTTGGAATTATTCAGACAGGAGATATAGAGTAATGCAACAAGGAGATTTAGTATACATACCGCAAGCTGTCGATCTGCACGTAAATAACGGCGCTGGTTCTCACATCAGTCGAACCAAAAAGCCATCGATCGCTCTTTTGGTTAAAGAGCAGGGAAGCCTATATGAAGTTTTCATTAATGGGCGAAATGTTTTAGTTAAAAAGGACCACGTATATCCCGTGGAAAAGGAAAATAAATGTTAGTAAAACTTACGGAAATCGCCATCTCTGGTCCCGTCACGAACACGCACAAGTGGCTGCTCAAAGAGGTGTTTGTTAACCCCGAGCACGTAGTTATGATTCGAGAACAGCCTCGTGTTTATATGGAGAGAGCTGGCTCTATTTTGTCTGAGTCGGTCAGCGATAATGAGAGGTTCTCAAAGCTGCTTATTAATAGGGGCTCAGGTGGCACCGAAATAGTTGTCGTCGGCTCCCCAGATGTGGTTGAAAGCGCACTAAACAGAAACAGCAAGCAGTTGCTGAAGGGATAGAGAGATGGGACAGCGAGTAAACATTCAATATTCTATCGATCTGGATAATCTTCCAGAAGAAGCCAAGCGCCTACTCAACACAGCCGTAATCAAACTGAAGCATGGCATTACAGACATTCTCCCCAGTCTTTCTCAGCGAGAAATGGGTGAGATGCTCACGCTTTCGACCATCAATGATATCGAACGCCTGCGAAAGACGCTGTCAGATGCAGACTTTATCCTTAATGATACGATGAACATCATCAACGGATATATCTCGCACCTGTCGTCCCCACCGGCACAGCCACAGCAACAAGTTCGAACCCCAACCTCTGTTGATGAGCTTGCAAAAAAACTTCAAGATTTCAGAGCCGCCACTGAAGAAGATGCTGAGTAACTATCACCTATTTGCTCACTCAAGAAGCGCCGATAGTTTAGAAGCGATTCGTATCTTGGAGAAGAACGGGCTGAAATACGTCTTGATATTCGTGGATAAGTCCCCAGATTATTCTCGTTATCTTATGAGTAAGCATAAATTTGATAAATTCCCTGTGGTTCTCAAGTTTCTCGGCAATATGTTCGACGTTCCTGTTGTGTATCGCGGACTACAGGAGTTCGAAGAACACATCCGCGAGATGGTGTCTTGAAGAGCCCAGTCAAAGACTATCGTTTGGCAACTAAGGCGACACCGTTTGTAAAGGAGATGATACCGCCCGGCTCTGTTGTCGACATATTCAATCTTTACGCGGGAGACTTGGAGATCTCTCTTGCGGAATCGGGACGCTTTGTTGTCGCACATACCGAGAGGTATGTCATCCACGAATTCTGGGAGTGCCTGATGTCCAACCCAAAGCGCATCGCCGCGATAGTAAGCAAGCTGATGCCCATTGGGAGCGAGCAGCTATTCAATGTCCTACAGGAGACTTGGTCACAATACAGAGACCCATATGTAAGATCTGCTTTGTTCTTTATTCTAAACCGCTGTTCTGACGGCGGACTTGTTTCGTCTGGAAAATTAGATGAGAGCAAATTCACCCCCCTCGTCCCATCATATTTGAAGAATTTTAAGATCGACAATATGCATATTTCTTTGGAGAGCAACAGAGGGCTGATAAAGTCGATCGAATCCGCACAAGGGGATTATCTATTGCTGCCCATGGGCAAATTCAGTTATAACTTTTTTGATGACGGTAAGAGCCGTGGACATGAGAGCACCATACTGAACCATTCAGATGTTTGCGAGACACTAAAAAGTATTAATAAAAAGTGGATTGTGATGTACGAGCCACACAAGAAAGCCGAGCAGATGTATAAAGATTTTAACATAACTTACCTTGACAAGTATGGACAGAAGACACTCAACAAGGACGCGCAAAGGGAGATGATCGTTGCCAACTACTAATATATTAATCGCTGTGGCAATGTAGAAAAATATGATTATGTCTAAAAATATGATGTATGTCTGCTTACTGTTTACAGTTGGACAGACCTTCGGTTTCCTGCATTTAAACGCTCAGCTTGTGTGGGAATGGTGGAGGGATAAGCCGTTTGTCGCTGTGGTCCTCTTTTCGATCCCAGCAGGATTGTGCTTCTGGCTGGGTATCAAGCTCGCTTATGAAGAATTGGGTGTTGTGTGGGGACCCCGCTTCTTGATGTTCTCGCTGTCATATCTGACCTTTCCGATATTGACTTGGTACTTTTTGAACGAGAGTATGTTTACAGCGAAGACAATGACTTGCGTCTTTTTATCTTTCGTCATTATGGCGATACAACTATTTTGGAAGTGAAATGTTAAACAAAGAACTTAAAAGGATCGAGGCTCCGTGGGGCTTTCAGATCATCTGGGCCCACACCGACAGCTACGTCGGCAAACTGTTACACATCAATGCCGGACAGCGCCTATCAAAGCAATACCACATGGTCAAAGAAGAGACCGTCTATGTCGTCAAGGGCATCCTTTACAACTATGAAGACGATGGGACCATAACCAAGGTCTTCCCTGGCCAGTCTCTCCACATTAACGTTGGGCAGATACATCGCTTCGGCGCCAACGAGAGCAACGTTCAGATAATTGAGGTATCCACACCACACTTGAAAGACGTGATAAGAATGGAAGATGATTACGGGCGTTAAACTGAAATAAATAACTATTTAGAGTGGACTGGAGAAAAAACATATGGATTTGTCGACCGGAAAGTGGTTTAAATACCTCAACGAAGAGATACTGACCGAGGGGCTCAAGGATATCGGTCTACCCGAAAGTGTAGTCACGCATTTTGAAGCCGCCTTAATGGACGCCCCCGAGAAAGCCAAGACTTGGCTGGGACATGAATGGAAAAAGACACACCTTTTTGATGTGGCGCAGCCCCAACCTGTCGCATTCGGTGTCCTGAGCCATATGCTCAACAATTTTGGGGATATTGACCCTGAGGGGCAAACATTTAAGTTTATTTCGTGGCTGACCAAAACGATGCCTCGACATGATGTCGACTACTTGGAGCACGCTCTAAAGGAACCCACAAAAAAGATCTTCCACGCCAGGGCTGAAGACCGCTACGGCGAAAAAGAGCCACAACTTACAGGCGATGAACTCGTTAAGCTGTTTAAGGACCGCTATGTAACTAACGCGAATCCTCTCCAATTCCATGGACAGGAATTGTGGAAAAGTCCAGAGAACTCATGGGTTCTCCGCAAGGCAACTCCGGAGAAGTTTAGAGAGTTCTTTTTGATGTCCGATATTGATATGTCGCAGGCAGATCGGTGGGACAGGATCAAGTTCATTATACTAAACTTGCGAAACACCATCATAGAAAAGCCGTTCGGAAAGTGGGGCAAAGCCTTCAAGAAAGCTATCCGTGCTTTGGGGAAACTTGAACTCGATAAGGACAAGGTAGAGAGCGTTGCAGCGACTCTTAATAACACTATGGCCATCGCCCTCACTCGCTTCAACCGCAGATATGACGAGATCTATACTCTCCTCAATCAAAACCCATCAAACTTTGATATGGTCAAGGGGCTTGATCTTGACGCGGCACTTCGCGTAGCCGAAGAATATATGGCTAACCTTGAAGACCCAGACCTCATCATTCACACTTTTAATGATGGCTCCTATTGGTACAACCTTGACACCTCTACCTGTACCGTTGAAGCCCAGCGAATGGGGCACTGCGGTTCCGATCATCGCGGAACCCTCGTCTCTCTCCGAAAGAAGGACAGCAAGAAGAGGGAATCAAAGTCTTATGTGACGATCACTTACTCCCCCGACCACAAGACCATTTACCAGATCAAAGGCCGCTCAAACGAGGCACCGCCAGAGTCAGTCTGGGGGCATATTGACTGGTTTATTAAGAATATGGATGTCAAGAACGTTGAAGAAACCGGCGAGCACTCAACCGATGCAGACGGCATTATGGAGATGACCGAATATCTCCGCGACGCAAACCCCCGCGTCGCCTTCCACGGTGGCATAGAAACTGCGATGGATTATATCCAGCAAGAACTGTCCACCCTTAACGAGAACGCAGATGACATCAACGATTCGAATTGCTGCACGGTTCACGCGGAAGCAGAAGAATACAATGGGCACATCGAGGTCAACACCCACGCCGAGATATCTCTCCAAATTCCCCTTACGGGTTGGGAAGGCTTTGAAGAGGACAGCGATGGCGACTTCGTTGCAACCATCGGACCCAACTCCGGCACACCAGATGAAAGGTTTCACCTCATCCCGGCGGGTGGCTACAGCTCTAATCAGCACGCTTTCCTTGCTGGTCCCCTCGAAGCGGTAGAAGAACTCAGCGATTCCGGTGAAGTCGTGTGGGATGTCGAGATGCTTGAGGGACCTGTTCCCGATGGCAGCGACGCCACCGAGGGTCCAAAGAAAGTATATATGAACATCACCTTCATGCGCTCCCAACAGGACGTGGTTTGGCAAGGAGGTGCCGTCGAGAATATCTCTCTATACGATGTGGAGGCTTTCTTTGACGAGATAGAGGAGAATATCAGTGGCAGACACGATGAACTGGTGGATACGATTCGACGGGAACTTGTCAAGGACGGTTATATCGCCAAGAGCGATTGGGACAGGGGTTCAGCTGAACTTGCCAAGTTTGGAGAAGATGGTTTAGAGAACTTCTCAATTCACTCACTCGACTCCGGCACGAGCTTCTGGTTCCGTGATGGTCGCGGCTCCGACATCGAAACATCATCCGAAATCCAGTTCAGTAAGGACGTTCACCTATATTTGTATGACGGCCGCAATGTCCTTGGAGGGTTTCCTATATATGTCCAGCGCGCTTTTGGCGGTCTTGAGCGAGATCACCGTGGTCACAGAACTGTCTTTAAGTCCAGCGAGATGACAGCAGACTTCTTAGCTGCGCTAACCACCGCTGTCGGTGCTGCATCCGCTGTAAGCCAGGACCAGCAACAACTCCCATTCGGAGACAAATATAAGCACAAACCCCAGCAAGTCAATATACAAGATGTCGTTGACTTCTTTGTCGTCTCGAATATTAAATATACCAGCCCATACCGTCCAGGCTCCAACCAGGACGATCACCCCATCCCAGATATGGAAATGAAGTGGAAGTTCGGACTCTTTGCTGGCACAGAGACAACAGCGCAGCAGTTCGAAGATATCAAGAAGTGGATCGTGTATTTTAACGACAACCCCGAAGTCGTGAAGGCCGCCGCAAACGCTACCGTCTCAGGGCGCATTGAGGAAATCAACGCTCACGCACTCAAAACCAAAGAAGACATTGATAACGGCAACACAGCCAGCAAACTTTTGACCAAGATCGATTCCATATACGGCGCCGAGTCCGCAGCCGGCACGTCGGACATCGCCGAAAGAATAGTTATTATCGCGAGGTGGATCAAAAACAACTTTGACGAAATGACCGAAGTTCAAAAGTATGTGGCTGTTCAAACCTATCTCAGGAAAATGGCAGCCGCAATGTTCAGAATTCACGCCAACGAAGGCGCCATCGACGACGACGGCAAGCCTGTGATGTTTAACCAGCTCGTCACGGACGAACTCAGCCGTTGGGGAGCAGTTCCACCCGAGCATCGCACTAACGAGTCCGTAGAAGAGCAAATACTAAGAATAGAAAGAAAGCTGACAGAGTCCGCAGACGTGAGACTCTACAAGCTGGCAGTATCCGCCACAGTCGCAGCAGATCGTGCAGGGCACCTCAAGCTTCTAACAGACGAGATCCGTGGGATCCCTGGTGTCACTACCGTTACAAGAGAAGAGAAGACTGTTGCCCCCCATGGGTCACAAAGGATCATCCTCAACCTCAAGTTTGAGTTACTTGGGCAGCAACCAAGAGAGAGATACGTTCTCCAGCAACTACTGCCGGCAATGAATAGGATCACTGGCTTAAAGGTTGGTGGAGCAAGAGGAATTGACTGGACAGTGCCTCAAGATGTCACCCCTGGTGGCACGAAGTCTATTTACGAAGCCTTCGGAGATATTAAGGAATATTATGTGAACGACCCATACACTCAAGACAGACCCACCCCAAAGGTGTCACTTGATTCGATAGCAACCGACTGGGCACAAGGCGGCGTCCAGGTGTATGATACCCCTGTTAACACTAACTCTATGCGCTATCACACGATGATAGAAGTTGAGGAGCTTATGCCATATACCAGCCATGAGTTCAGGGCGACATCAGATGTGTTCCGTGGCGGCTACGAAAAATTCATCCGTGACGGTGCGATGATGCCCGTCTACGTTGCAGTTGGCGAGAATGGTGTAAAGATCACCGGGAACGAAGACTTGGTGTGGTATGCTGACAAAGCTGGGCAGCGCGAGCTTCCCGTATTTTTGAGTTATCAAAAGCAAGTTTAGCTTTTAAGAGTTCTATTTACCAAGAGACGAAGGTAAAAAGCTTCTTATATAATGCTAAGAGTAGTAAAAATATTATGGATTGCCATCTTGATGTGTTTTGCCGCAGGGTACGCAACGTACAGGATCAAGGAGATCAACAAACTACCAGAGGTTTCTGAGATACGAGCGGTAGAAAATATTAGCAAAGAACTCAGTCCGTTTCATCAAAGAATCGTTCGTAAGACAAAAGGAAGTGCTGTCCGTATCCTGTCCATGTCAATGGATAAAACTAATATATCCTCGTTCACTGGGACATACTTCACAGCGAAAGGAAGGTACTATGTAGTGACAGTTTATCACGGGCTGCGTGGACCTTGCGAGAGTACCAAGATATTCACAGATGAAGGTTTCGTTGATTGTATTGAATATTCCGTGCTTAGTCCGTTTGTGGATTATGCGATTTTCGAGACAGAGGAGATTCCAGAACTTATTCCCATGAGAGTCCCAGAAGACCTCCCCCTAAACTACAATTGGATTGAACAATTTTCAACCCTCACCAGCACCTACTATACAGGTTTCCCAAACGGTCACGGACCACTCACTTTTCCCGGAAAGGTGGTTGGATATAACAAAGGAGACTACGCCTATGTCCACTCCTATGCTTGGTCTGGGTCATCGGGCTCCGGCGTGTTCAACGCAGGTACAGGGAAGTATATAGGGTACGTGATGGCTATAGATGTTGGAAGCTCCCAATATGGTCCAAATGTCATGGAGGACATAATTATAGTCATCCCGGCATTTAAGATTGACTGGAGTCAGGTTCTAAAATAATCTTAAGGAGGTACCGAAAAAATGGCTAAAAAAGAAAATACTATGTGTTATAATGAGATCACAGAGAGATTTGAGAAAATGGAAACAAAGATAACCCAGATAAAAGACGGCATCCGCGAACTGAAAGAGCGCATACATCAAATGCGAGAACCTGCTGATGCGGAAGAAGAATGTCTTGACGAAATAGAAGCAGATGTGGCTGCACTTGAAGCGATCCACGATATTTGCATAGAATCATTATTTGAAATAGAACCGAAAGGGGAGGCTTAATGTATCATAATGAGAACGTTGAAGAGAAGGCAGTGGAAACAGAAGAAGTAGAGATCGAAGAGCTTAATACCGAGCCCGAAGATCTTAAGCCAAAGCCCCCACAGAACAAAGCCCCCATAGGAATTAGAGCCTTTACAGTGTGTCGTCAGTCTGACGAAACTGGTGTCTCGGGTGTCGGGGTTGTGGTTCAGGGTGTTGTTTTAGCTTCCGGTTGGTGTGTGGCAAATTGGCTTTTGCCAAGCCCGAAGGGTTCTATCTCCATTTTTGATTCTATGAGAGACTTCTTGGAGACTCATGTTGAGAGCCATCCAACCAACAACACCATCATCACTTTCGAGGATGGCGAGCAGCATTTCTATAACACTGACGGCACAAAGTCGGTGGTTATGCCGAAAGAAAAAGAATAACGGCTTAAAAGTAAACCAACTATTTATCTACGATAGGAAGCTAAACTATGGACAATCGAAAGTGGAACGAGTTTCTTGCAAGGAACGAGAAGCGAAAGACTATCAATAATATTGATATTGACCGATATCTCTCAGATCGAGACGATTACATCAGCAAGGGCGGGCAAGAGAACACTGCTCCATACACCAAGAAACCAAAGCGCACACGTTCTAAGAGTGCTCCCCCTGGTTTCGGTGGCTCCATGGAAGAGGCAACAGATATCGAGCCAAGCAGCTTTTCCGTCAATAGAGAACTGCAGTCTGATATCTGGGACGATGAAGAGACTATGAATGCTGAGGTGTCTGAAAAACTCCTCCAAATAATTGACGACTTTATGGAAGAACTCCCAATCACAGCCGAGGTTCAGGATATTAAACTGACAGGCTCCTTAGCCAATTACAACTGGTCAAAATACTCTGACGTGGACCTTCACGTCGTCATTGACTTTTCCGAACTTGATGACAACGAAGAACTAGTGAAGTCGTACTTTGACGCCATTCGTATGCGATGGAACGACAAGCACGATATTCACATCCACGGATTTGAGGTTGAAATTTACGTTGAAAATATCAACGAAGACCACATATCTTCTGGTGTTTATTCGCTTACGGATGAGGAATGGATCACCAAGCCATCGAGAGAAGAGCAGCAGATAGACTTTAACACCGCAGACAAGAAGAGCGAAGATATCAAGAAACAAATAGGTATGATTGCCGCCCTGATCGAAAATGGAAAGACCGCCGAGGGACTCAGGAATATCGAAAGAGTTAAGTTGAAAATACGCAATATGAGGAAAGCGGGGCTTGACAGCCCAGAACGAGAGTTCTCTCCGGAAAATATTGCATTTAAGATCCTCCGTCGAGAGAAAGCACTTGACAAACTTACCAAGATGCGATATGATGCATATGATAAGATGATGTCCATTGACGAGGTGCTTGATGGAATTTAATGAGATTGAGGACGCTGATGTGGTATACCCCGGCGAATATATTCTTTACTCTCCCAAGAACCAGATCGCCCTCTGCGGCTCTTTTAACAGGGATGCAGATAAGGTTAGAGTGCTCATCGACGGCCGCCTCGTGGAAGACAAGATTTCAGCTTTTAAGAAGATTAAAGTTAATGCGAAAACCAAGATGGGCAGAGGCGGCTGCTCAGGCTGCAAGAGTAAGCGATGACAAATATTTATATCTATTGCTTATTTGATGGCGATGGGGTGTTCTACGGAGCGTACTCATCCTTAAAGGCTATCCACCGTGACGCCATCAAACTATGCAACCGTGGCGGCCGCCCTGTGTATATGGACGCTGGCCACGGACCTGCGCCAACTTCACTAACAGCACTGCGAAACACCTTTAAAGGTAAATTTGATATCACTATCAAATACCGCAGTCCTCCGCACATTGCGGAGATCACAAAAACAAAACTCAAGGAATAGGTTGTGGTATATATTATTTATGGAGTGGCTGATTGCCCGTGGTGTATTCGCGCACAAGCAGATTTGATGGAGAAAGACAGAGAGCACGTCTTTATTGAGATGAGCTACTCGCCAGCTTTCCGAGAAGCCATCAAGAAGTACTATAGTTGGAACACATATCCTATCATTGTGGCAAGAGACGAGGAAATAAGTCGCGGAAGTTTTGTCGGAGGATATCAAGAACTTGCTATACACTTATTAACTGTATAGTTAAATATGTGGAATACGAGATCGGACAACTCATAAGGTGGCCAATAGCATACGCTATTTACGAGGCTTCACCAACTGGGGTTGAACGAGGACTGGATCCAGAGTATAATTACGGAATAGTGCTGGAGATTTCTGAGCGTGATTCTTGCATGGCGCTGGTTCATTGCTACTCAAAGAGTGAATATGTTTGGCATTTTGTTCATCTTTATGACGATCGGGCTGAGATTTTAAATAATACCATGGGAGGTAGAGCAGATGGCTAAGTTTGGTTCAGGGGAAAAGGCGTCGAAGAAGGAGGCCGACCGAGCAATTCGCGAATCGGTTATTGAGCACTTTGATGGAAGAATGCACGTAATGTTCGCATCCGACAGTGGAGGCTCGACTATGGATGTATACTTGGAGGTGGAGGACACTTCTATTCTTATCGAAGAACAGTTACCCGATTTCCCCATCTATGACTACATCCCTAAGTGGATGGGGTGGCGCTGTGTATTCATTCTGTGCCCCAAAGATTATATTGGGGCAGTGATACTAAGAGAACGCCACGATGATATATAGTACATGGAGTTCTACGACGAAGAAGAGGTAATAAAGGAGCTAATAGCTAGAAGTCCCTATTCTGTCGGGGATTTCGTAAAGTGCTATTATGATATGTCCGACTACTACCTCTTTCCAGATGATGAAAGAACATACTACTACGGTGTCATAACACACGTTCACACATATTCATTTCCTTGGCCAAAAGCTTTATACTACCGAGTTATTTGTACTGATGGCAAGGAGCGTTACTTTCTTATGCACGAAATTCATGAGAGGCACGCCAAAGATGCACAATAATTTAAAATATCCCTTGACATCTCTGGGGAACAATGATACACTATATTAAATCTTCGAACGGGTAAAACATGCCAGACGACAAAACACCATTGGAAAAGATTGAGACTTTCATCTTTGAGTCCAAGATTGCAGAAATCAAGAAGCTCAAAGTAAAACTCAATCGTATGTCTACCCTGGTAAAAGAACTCCAAGATAAAATCAACCTTCAGGCGCTGGAGGCGAATTATAGTTGTAACGACCAGATTCTTGAGATCGCCGAAGGCGTCTGGAGAGTCAACAACAATCTCAGTGTTTTGAGACAAATCGAAGAGAACATTCTTTTTTACGATAAAGTAAAAGCGAAAAACAAAGAAAAAGAGGAAGAAAATGAATAATTCTTTATATGCAATTGCAATGACGGCTGGATGGTTGGCTACACTTGGCGCAGGCTTCGCTGGTGGCGCTCTCTATGTGATGGAGTCGTTTATGGACTATGAAACAGAGCGCCAAATCGATGGGCGTCTATATGAACCCGACAGGCATCTGGACCACAGCCTCCTAACAGAGACTCGTGAACTCAATGTATTTTTACAGGAGATTATGATCTTTATGAAAGAAGCCAGGGAGGATGCAGAGTTGCAAAAGTCTCTCCAAGAATCTCGCACGCAGCCTCTATCAGAAGAGGGCTAAAGCAACTTATGGGCGGATAACTCAGTGGGAGAGTGTCGCTTTGACTCAGCGAAAGTCGTCAGTTCAATCCTGACTCTGCCCACCATTTTTTTAAAAAACCTTTGACAAATTAAATAAAAGATTGTATAATAATGGAAGATAAAAATGCTTCTTCTAACTGACCACTCCTCTTGTACAACGTTCTTTGATGGAACTTTATTAGAAGCACTTCCTCATTTTAGGAAGAAATGCGACCTATGGAAGATGACGTATATGCTGAAGAATCTAAAAATCATTTTTATCAAGAACAATAGCAGAATCACCATCACCGTTGTAAACAGGGATTGCACAGAATGAAGACGCTAATCGGAGTATTTTTGATGGGAACGGTCGATAGTATCGACAACGACAGCGTAAGAGTTGAGTTGATCGATGTAGAGTATCGCGTTACCGATAGAATCGTACCACTAACTACGTTCCCCTGCTATATTGTTGAGGGTGATATGTTTTACATCGAATATTCCGATGACAGTGCTGTACTTAGATGTGGAGAACCCCCATCATGAAATTTGAGATCGGTGACTTGGCTCGCTTCGGTAGTTCTGGACCCCTCGGGGTGGTGCTTGACAGGCGCGCTGCTGGTTCTGAAAGTGTTTGCCTATTCACGGAGTATCTAATATTTTTCTCCCGTGGCAGGGCGCGCCCACACGGCGTTGTGACAGGTTGGTTTGTTGACTCTGCGATCTTGCATCCTGTTCAAGTCAGACATCTCGTGTTATAGGCGAGAAAGTGACTAAGAAGTCCGCACCACCTCCGCTTAAAGTTGGCGATCTTGTACGTATCAAAGCCGGTATCCACGACACCAGCATGCCAGAGATTAGAATGGGAATCATCTTAGAGCGCTTAACCGACAAAAAATACAATGATGATGTTTGGAATATTCGTTTTTTGAATGGAACCGAACTTTATTTTCACGAAATGTGGATAGAAAAAGCAACAAAAGAGGAAAATGAATGATGTTTTATACAGCCATCACAATCAACAGTGAAGATGGACAGGTTGCCCCGCTGCGAATGAATGCTCCACACGATAACAAGGAAGCGTGGAGAGAGATCCGAAAGCATGTTCGAGATGGCTACGAACTTCTCGCTATTGTTCGCGGAGATCACCCAGTCTACAACGAGACATCAGAAAAGTGACCATCGCTCGAAACGTTAATTACCTTCTTCACTTCTTCATCGGTAGCCGTGTGTATAGCAGGGATAAAAAGCTCGATGGAATCGTTGTGGAGCTTGTTCCGAAGGAGAGAATGAAGATTCTTTGGGAGGACTCCATAGAAGAATGGGTTGACGTTCGCGACGATGGGACTGTTCACAACATTGGAAGGATAGTGGAATGGGAGATTTAACAACCACCTCCCCACCCATTTTGAGCGTCGGCTCGCTTGTTAAGATCATTGATCCACGCTATGATCTCGCTGCCAACACTTTCGGCGCCAAGTTCGATGGGTCAGACGGCATCCTTGAGTTCGGCGATGTGGCGTTGGTTATTGGTGTCACAGAGACGCCGGCCGGCATATTTTATGATGTAGCTACAAAGGGCTCCCAAACGAGAGTTCACAGCTTCTGGTGTGAGAGATTCGATTATGAATGTCGGTGACTTAGTCCGCCGCCAGTTCGCCTGCGACGAAGAGCGCCAGCGCCTTATCAATTTTGGAGATAAGATGGATAAGTGCGGGATTGTTGTGGAAATTGACGAGAGGCACGGACTGTGCGCTGTGATATTTAATGGAGACAACGAGAAAACAATACTTCCGATGGGTGCAACCTATCTAGAGGTATTAAGCGATTCTGAAGAGAAGGGGAAGCAAACATGAAAGACATTACCAAACTATACAGAGACTTTTGCGAGAACAAAGGCATCCCATTTCAACTGGACGACAAGGTGAGACCATACGACGACAGCACTCTGTTTTGTCCTGCGGGAATGCAGCAGTTCCGACACAGATACAACAACCCACATGAAACGGGTACTATCGCCAACATTCAATCCTGCATCCGCTTGAAGGACATTGAGGAGATCGGTGACGGCACCCACTACCTTTATTTTGATATGATCGGTCTGTTCTCATTTAGGACGATGCCCCTACAAGACGCTGTTGACTTTTGGATGGAATTCCTTGAAGAAGTTTTGGACATCAAGGTCGACTACATCACTATTCATCCCGATAAGATGGAAGAGTGGAGGAGCCTATACGACAACTACGATGTGGAGATCCGAGCAGATGATGAGTGCAAATGGTCAGATGGAAACATCGGTGGATACTGTACTGAGTTTTACAAGGATGATGTAGAGATCGGAAACATCGTTAACCCTCTCGGAGACTGCATTGATGTCGGCTTTGGCTTAGAGCGCCTGAACGCCTTCGTCAACAAAGTCTCCGAGAAAACAAAAGAAGATATTTTAGTAGACACTTGCACCAAGATCCTCGCCTCGGGATATTACCCCAGCAACAAGGAGCAGGGCTATATGCTGCGAAAGCTCCTCCGAGAGCTATACAAACTTGGCTCTAACTGGGGCAACGAGCACTATCTTGCCGAGAAGAAGAGACAAGACAAAGTCCTCGCAACATACAACAGACTGAAGGACAAGAAGAAGTATCAGGACAAGACCAACGAGTGGTGGTTCGATACTATGGGTGTTGATGTGGAGTTTATTGAACAACTATTGAAGGAGAAGCAGGACAATGAGTAAAGTATTTTTAGATGTTAGGAGTGAAGAAGAGTATGCTGTTGACGGCTTGTCCAACTCGGTTAACATTCCCCACGATGTTCTGCTTGAAAACATCAGCCGGATCCCTATGGATGCTGAAGTGCTGGTATACTGTCGCTCTGGCCGCCGCGCCGACGTTGTGACACAGGTGATGTCGAGGCTTGGCTATAACGCAACCAACATCGAGAATGTCGCAAACGCATCGCGAGCACAAGAAGAATAAATAATATTTTCTCTTGACTCTCGCGAGTATCTGTGTTATATTATAGAACAATAGGAGATAGCCAATGGCTTGGAAGTATGGTATGATTCTCGTCAGCGTTGAAGACGAGGGAACTGAATATGAAGAGGAGCTTTGCGAACTCGTGGAGCTTTACGACCTTGACGGCGATGGCCACCACGAAGCGTTTTGTCACGCCAGCGTCCTATCTCCCGAAGAGTTGTTCGCTGCAGCTAAGGATGTCGAGCGTGATGGCATCAACAAGTGGTTTGCCCAGAACGGCACATTTAGCTGGGAGAACGACAGCCGCGGCCGCCGCCTGAACTGGGAGCCCACCGAGACAGAAAAAGAATAAAAATCCATTGACAAGCCCCGCCGAGCAGGGTATAATATAAACCACAGGAGAATTAAATGACAAAGTATATGAAGGTCACAATGACCAATGGTGAGAGTCCATATCTTGACCTCTACAAGTTGAACAATGTTGAGGAAGGAAATTGTTTAGTCCAGCTTCACCACCGTCCAGGCGATGAGGATCGTGCGTTTTACGGCCTATCCCTCGACCGTGGAGACATTGAAATTTCTGGTTCTGAAAGGGGTCAGTGGGGAGTCCACCTCTTCTACGCAAGTTTCAGCGCACCCGGACGTGGACACTGGGAGCCTTATCTCGTATATGGGACTGCCAAGGAGTTTCTTTCTCATATTGAAGAGCAACAACAGCGCGCCCGACGAGGCGAAGAGATTGAAGCATACGATCCAGAGGCTAAGTTGTATACCGAATATGGCAGCGTTCATTCTTTAAGCTCATGCTTCACCTGCGATGGGCGACCCAGCCCGGAGACTCGCCACGCGAAGTTTATCTTAAATAAGAATATTGATGAGAACCTTAAGACCTTGGTTGGTGTGCTTCGTGAAGAAGCTCTCAAGGCACATTCTGGTGCTCTCGAAACACACTCTGTTCGGGTTCAGCAGCAGAAAGATCGCAACGCACAGGACCCAACCATTCGTATGCTGGATGGCAATAGCTGGGTTGTGGAGGGAGACCCGAAGTCGGTCTTGGATTTTGGTCAATCAATCTACGGTTACGAAAGCCCGCCCACGACACCCACTAGCCGGGAAGAGTGTTGGCAGTCTTTCTTCAGCCCAGCCGAGAGAGCTGTTTTGAAGGCAAGGTTCACATCTGTTATCGATGCTCTTGGAGAGGTTAAAGACACCATCTCCTGCGAAGAGTATGAGGTATTAACCGACATTTTCTATCGCAGCCTACCAGAAGACGGAAAAAGAATAGAAGTCCGTTGACAAACCCTGCTGAGTAGAGTATAATATAAACATCTTAAGCGCCCGTCGCCTAGTGGATGGGCACCGGTCTTCTAAACCGGAAGAGAGTAATCTCGATACGTTGGTTCGAATCCAACCGGGCGTGCCACTTACACAACACTTTTTCATTAACACACAAGGAGACATAATGAAATTCCTACCCCTCGCATTCCTACTTGGATGCACAACCACAGACCCAGACCTCGTTGACGACATCAACAGCGTTCACGAAGATCTGACCGAGATCAATGCCACCCTTGATACGGTGCTGCAGCTTCTTAACGATGCTTGTGAAGCTGACCCAAACTGTACGCTTCCCACCACGACCACCACAGGCACAACCAGCACTGACGTTACTGGCAATGTAATGCCTCTTGTCAGCACCCCGGCCACCACCACAGGTGAACATTGATGACCAACCGAATTCTCGCTCTTTCTATGCTTGCGTCCGCATGCGCGGGGTACCTATTCGCCGCAACCGTTCTGGGGATCCCTCAGTTGCGTTCAGACGTTCACTCTCTACAGACCCAAGTGGCTGAAACTCGCTCACTGGTTGATCACGCGATCACCATTCAGCGAGATCATGAGCGTGAAGTCAATTTCCCGTTGCGCCCCGCTGTGTCGTCGGTCGAACAATAACGGCAGGTGGCTGCCGAACCTAACGCAGGCAGGGGTTTCCCGGTTTTCCTATGACGATAAAAAACCGGGGCTTTTATACGCCCGTAATTCAGTTGGTTAGAAATTTACTCTTATAAGGTAAAAGTCGTTGGTTCAAGTCCAACCGGGCGTACCACTTACTATTTATAATAAATAAAATACATTTCATATGACTTTCTACTCATAGGCACTATATATTATATAAGGAGTTTATAATGATAGTTAAATGTGAGCACTGCGAGAAGGAGTTTAATAAACCTCCATCACAGATCAAAAGAACGCGGCATAACTTTTGCACACAAAGTTGTGCTTCAAAATACAACAATAGTCTTCATCCCAAACGAAAGAAACAAGGGAAATGTAAGAAATGTTCTATCCCCATTACTATGCGCAGAGTATATTGTGGTGAGTGCGCAAAAAACATTCCTTGGATCACGAACCGTGGCCAAAAAAAGAAAACTGAAAGAGACTGTCGAATTTGTGGAAAAACTTATATGGCAGTTTCCCGATACCAATGCAGAAGCTGCCTCGCAAATAACCGCCGCCACAAGGTCAAGCAAGATAGCCTGGATTACAAGGGCGGCCGCTGCGAGATATGTGGATATGATAAATGCTCAAGGGCTCTGACTTTCCACCACATTGACGAGAGCGCAAAGTCATTCAGTATCAGTGGGAACCACTGCCGCGCTTGGAGTGTGATACAAAAAGAGCTTGACAAATGTTCGCTGCTGTGTCACAATTGTCACACCGAGGTCCACGCAGGACTCCACGCAGAGAGAAATCTTCTTATCGAAAGATAAACACAATAAAGGCTCAATAGCTCAGTTGGTTAGAGCGTTCGACTGTTAATCGAAATGTCGCAGGTTCGAATCCTGCTTGGGCCGCCATTTTAATTAATAAACTTTCATTTTCCTCTTGACACACAAACAGACTTGTGCTATATTAAGAGAGTAGCAAGGAGAAAATAATGACCCCAGAACAAGAATACCGACAACTATATGAGCGAATGGCTCAGCTTTGTACGGAGCAAGGATGGGGCGACCCCTTCAGCTACGCACGAAGTAAAGAGATCCACGCTGCCAACACCCTTGGGCACACTGTTGCATCTTCCTTTTCGGGTGCAGACGCCTTCAATCAAGATGGAAATCCAGTAGAGTACAAATCTACTACTGGCAAAAACTGCAAGGGGGAGTATACTGGCATCTCGGTTCGAGGAACCTGGGAAGAGCAAAAGCGATATCTGTTTGAAGAAAAGCTTGCAAAATACCCCGAACACTATTATAATAGGTTCAGTGAGGGTAAGCTGGTTGAATCTTGGATGATGAGCGGCGCTGATGTTTATGACATCTTGTTGCCCAAACTGGAAGGCAAGTTTTCAACTGTTTTGAGTAAAAAAGATCCAAGGCTGAGTGCAAACATTACTTGGACAGAGATCAAACAATATGGAACAAAGGTAATTTAAATTTAAATGAACAATATTATTCTCAAACACCAAGAAGGTCTGCAATTTCTGTCAGATATATCCGACAACTCTGTAGATCTCATCTTGACAGACCCGCCTTACATCACCTCGCGTGATTCAGGTATGGATAAGTGGGTTGATCATATTGCCAAGCAGGACACATCTGGCTCTGTTAATGTAATGACCCAACAGGATTGGGATCAATATAAGACTGAAGAGCAGTGGAACCAGTGGTTTGAAAATTCAAATGTTGATGCGTCAAAGCGCCCGAATGCTTTAAAGAAGATGAAAGCAGACTTTCTTAAGTATGGGAGCATCTATGGTAAAAAGTATGCTGTCAAAACAAACTACGGTGATTGGGATTCGCAGTTCACGATGGAACAGCTTGAGCTTTTCACTAAGCACTTCTATCGTATTCTTCGACCCGGTGGCACTTGCATTGTATTCTTTGACTTGTGGAAGATCACTAATCTTAAGGACATGCTTGAGGTCAAGAATGCCAATGGAACTCCCACGATGTTTAAGCAGATTAGATTGGTGGAGTGGATTAAAACAAACCCGCAGCCAATCAACAGCAGCGTAAACTATCTAACCAATTGCAGAGAGATCGCTTTGCTTGGTATTAAGAAATCAAAGCCAACGTTTAATAGCAAGTACGACAAGGGGGTTTACCACCATCCGTTACAAGGGGGCAAGAACAGGTTTCACCCCACACAGAAGAGTTTGCCGCTCTTTGAGGACCTGATCAAGAAGCACTCTAACGAAGGTGATACGGTGCTGGACTGCTTCGCTGGCTCTGCAACAACCGCAATTGCTGCACAAAACACTAATCGCAACTTTATTGGTTGCGAGATGAATGAAGAATACTTTAACAAATCAATCGACAGGATTGAAAACAACAAGGAAAACACCCGAGGACACAGATGAAAAAGAAGATCCACGTAAACCAGCACAAGATCCGCAAGAACAATAAGACCGGCGAAAGAGTGCCAGTCTTGACGGTTAAGACCTATAAGGACAACACTTATTGTCACGAAGCGCATATTGACGGACCTTGCCGAGTGGTCTATTCACCAGACAAGCCTCTATCATGCGGCGCACGTGTCTGGATCGAGACAGATTCAGAGGTTGTGTGTGTGGTGCGCGACACATCAGAAGAATGAAAGTAGGGAAGGATATGAGTGACCCAACCGATGCTCCCTTGATGTCTTCTATGCTTGAGAGTGCTGCCCAAGAAGAGGTTTTTGTGCCTATGACGCGGCGAGAGATGTTTTTTGTTCTTGACTGCGTTCGCAAGGACGGGCAAAGTAAAGAGTGGACCCAGCGCCACGAAGAATTCACCCTCACTATTCTTAACGCCATGCGGGAGCTTCAGGACCAATAGAATAGAAACGTGCAGACCAACTGCCCGTGAGCCGCTGAGCCTTCTACATACCTGTGATGGAGAAGGTAGAAATTGAAATTGGTGATCTAGTGTACGACTATGCAGCAGATGTATACGGGATAGTTTTGTCTCCTCCCAGTGAACCATCTAACCCGTATTTTATTTCTAATCGCGAATCTGAAAAATACGTGTGGGTTTTTTGGTTTGGACCGCGCAAACTTATACCTATTCATAGAGTTTCATTTGCCCGTGGGTATGTGGAGAAAATCAGCAGGTGAGGAAGAATAAAAGGGACTTTAGGGTCGGTGATATTGTTGAATTCCGAGATCTATACCTTGAAGGTATGGAAACGGTAAGGGAGCGTGGCATCGTTGTGCGCCTTTCCGATTCGGGCGAAATGTGGATCCACTGGCTCAACGGAGAGTTTAGCGGGAGGATAGAACATTTTAGGCACACCTCCAGTGTATACTGGGTGATAGTATTAGTGTGTGGGGTAGAGAGTGATGAAGAGAAAAGAGAACGGATACTCAATGCACTTAAAGCTTGACACTTCGTCTAAACTGTGATATGATTTAGTACAGAACACAATGGAAGAGCCAAAGCGATATCAAATAGTTATATGTGCTGACGGATTTAGCGTCAGTGTCCAGGCAGGTGGGCCACTATATTGCTCCCCCTCCACAAGCGACACAGACAGATATGCAGAGGTAGAGTTGGGATACCCAAGTCGCCCCTCGGCGCTACTGTTGCGCTATGCTTCCGACCCAAAAGATCCAACAGACACAATTTATCCCTACGTCCCGGTGGAAATCGTGAGCGAGTTGATTAGAGCGCACGGTGGTATGATATCAGGGGAAGTTCCTCCAGGGGTGGAGGTTTAATGGAAGATGAAGCTATTTAAACGAATGGAGACAGAAGAACCCACCAAGCCGCCTGCAAAAACAAAGGGGGGATTCTCGGTCACATACGAATCCCGGCCACAATGGGCGAACTCCGACATTAATGGAGAGTTAAATGGTGACTGGCGCACACGGCAAGGACAGTGTGAGTGCAGGCGGCTTGGTCTCTATCTTCGACTGGACAGAAGATGGCAAAAATAAGGATTGGTGATCTTGTCCACATGTATCGCAGAAAGACTAAGGGCGTTGGACTTGTAATTGAAAGTGTTGAGGATTTTCCTGAGATTTTTGGTTGTGAGTTAGACGTTATTTTTGAGACGATCGCTAAGCTTGCCGAAGTTCAGCGAGGAGGCTTTGCCTATTCATCGATTTACGAGTTTAAGCAAAGGATGATCGAGGAGTCTACTAACTCAGAGGCCGCCCTGGCATTTTTCCTCTATAACGATAACGTTCCGACAGAAGGACGCATCAAGGAGCATTTTGTCAGAATCAAATGGTTTAAGCAACCTTCCGATTACGAAAGCACGTCTATGATTCGAAGTGATGTCTGGCTCCCGGCGTTGTGGATGAAGAAGATTAAAAATTAGTTATAGAAAAGGCTTGACTTCTTAAAAACCTTATGGTATAGTTAAGAAAGTACTAAGGAGGTACACCGTGAAAACAATTGAACTCACAGATCGCGAGATCTCCCTTCTCATGGCAGCGTTGCACACCCACGCTACCGCACTGGAAGGCTCTGGTTCACCGGAACTTGCCGAACTCCACGCAGAGGTCAACGAGATCGAGGATGACCTCCGAGAGTTGTTGCATCGCAATGATGGTTGGGGCACCGATAACAGCGACGATGACTTTCCCCTCGATGATGCCGAAAGATTTCTTCGCACAAAGATTATTGCCACACCCGGCTCATCGCGTGCAGCGGATCGAAGGGTTGCCCGCCTGAAGGGCGTTTCGTCTCCGGGGCTATCGCAGATGGGCGTAGCGAACGACCCAATTGACTGGTGAACACTCCCCAGGAAATTGTTGATAGCTGGCGGGCAGGTGATTCTTCCTGTTCTTCAAACTACAATTTTTATTCTACTGCTGAAGGCGAGTTGTATTCCGATGGCCTGAAGATAGGGCATCGCACCCAGACAGGGAAATGTATAGTCATGGATCTCGCAGAAAGCGATTGGTCCTATCCAGATCATATTAAGCTTGCCAAAGCTGCAGCCGATCTGGTAATGCATCCACGTGTCTGGGAAGTCACATCTATTTCTAAAGAAAGGATCCCGTTTTAATGTGCGAAGTTGTTGATTTGGAAGAGTGGCGTATCAAGAGGCGCCGAGAGAAGCAAGAGACAGAAGAGATCGAGGAAAGAGAACAAGAGCAGTACGTTCGTGACATTCTTGATGCCATCATAAAAGAATTCAGTTCACGGTCGATTTTTTTTGATAGCTCAGATCCCGAACAGGTTGAGTCGATTACGATAGAGACTGATGATGATTCTTGACATTTTCTTGACTTGACATTTACCCACAAGCGGTTATATTATATAACAAGGAGCGAAACATGAACAGAAACGAGACCCCATTTGAAGCCGCCCTCACATCGGCAGCCAACTTTATCTCAACGATGGCTATACAATTTGGGTGTATGGAGTTGGTCAAGCTTGAATTCAGCGCCCCTGAAGGATCCGAATCGGCGACCGATAGCGGACTTGACAGTGCGACCATCGAGAGGCTTATCATTATTAACGCTCAAGCAATGGAGGATCAACTTGGTGTGTCCTCGTGATAGAGTGGAAGAAGCCGACATTATTGTCGATCTACTAATTGCATATATTGCCGGTCTTGATCCCATGTGGAGAGAAAGCGACAAGAAGAAATGTGCGGTGGACAATGCTATTGATAGCATTTGGCGAGCGTTTAGCACCATAAAGAAATGAGATAGAAATGGCAAAACGTAGATGTGGAAAATGTGGTAAGACGGGGCACAACTCTCGCACGTGCAAGAAGAACCCTGTACTAAAAACTGCAAAGAGGCGAACGTGCGGAAAGTGCGGCAATATTGGACACAATTCCCGCACGTGCAGGTCGACGGCCACCCCAAAGTTGTCTGTCCACGATATTGTTGTGCAGACTCCCGAAGTCCCGAAGAAGAAGAGGGTTATTAAGTGCTCTATTTGCGGAAGCAATCACACAAAGAGCCGATGTCCATGGGGTGGCAAAAAGGCTGTACAGGGTCCCAAAAAAATGAAGTGTGGGCATTTCGCTTGGTGGAAAGCAAAAGACAAAACTTGTGATAAGTGCAATCAGAGGTGGCTATGAGAGCCTTTAATGTTGCCCTCGCATTTGTGATGGGTTGCGGCAGCGTTGACATCTATGATACCGGTGACGCTCCAGCGTTCTCTGGTCAATGGTTGCAGCTTGACAGTTATTTCCCATCGCACTGCTTTTGGCTCGTGGAGGGTGCCGGCACGGTCACCATTTTTGAAGAAGGAGAGTTGGCGATTGAAGAAAAAGACTGGAAGTGGTCGCATCCCGAGCCGAACCTGTACGTGATCGAAGACTACAACCTTCACGTTTATAACGCTCCTGCACCTGGGTGCTTTGATTTGGACTATCACGGACTTGTGGCTGTCGCTTGTCCCTGCTCTATCTTGCTCCCGTAATTAACATTCTCTTGACAGAGAAACCTTGACGGCTCCACCGTTCTGTGTTATATTATTAAGACAAGGATGGGCAGATGTCTAAGCGCAAGAAGACCAACGTACCGAAGCCACGCAGCTGGCTTGCTGTCCACGCCTTCAACCGCAAGGGTGGACCGATGAAGGACAAGAAGAAGATCACAAACAAGCGCATTTGTCGCAAGAAGGTGAGAGTATGAAAGCTGGTGATTTGGTAAAGTTGCAGGACGGGACACGTGCCCATTGGGGATTGCCGACAGGTGTCGCCCTCTTGGTTGAGAAACTGCCGAGAAACGACAGACTGGAATACGACTGGAAGGTTTTCGTTGACGGACGATCCATCGAACTGGGGCGACAGTTAGAAGGGTCGTCAGTGGTCATCAATGAAAGTCGGTGATCTGGTACGGTGGATGCCCGACTTCAACGATGATCGTCACGCGAAGAATGGTCCTGCCGCTGGGCTTGTGATTGCGATCGAAGAAGACGTTTCTGTACAGGACGGAACAACCTGGGTGGATCTTCGTGCGTTGGTAATGTTTCCCGATGGCAATGCTTGGCTATGGGACCACTCTTTAGAAATATTAAGTGAGGCTTGACAAGTTCCTGACATTTGGTCCTTGACACTCACACAGACATTTGCTATAATAGAGAAGTACTAAGGAGGTACAGATATGAACTTGAGCCCTACCACTCTTCGTAACCTTGCCATCGGCGCCGATGTTGCTTGCTGGGTCACTTTGGCCATCTTGGCTGTCCACTACATTAATTGTCCGCTGTAAGGGGCGCAAAATGGGATATCGATCAGGGGTCATTTTGAAGTTCCCTGTCAAAGTCTCAATTCGGCCTGCCCTGATGACCTTCGGTGGCCAACGCTTTGTAGTCGCCGGTCAGTGGATCAAGGTCCCTGCCGGCACAACCTACGATGACATCCACAAGTATGCAGTCTATGAGAGCCTAACGCCGGAAGTGCCCGAGAACACAGAAGAAAATGAAGAGTGGCAAGTGACCGGAAGCAAGGGCGACCTTTACACGGTCAAGATGCGTAGCGGACTATACTCCTGCACCTGTCCAGGCTTCGGCTTCCGTCGCAAGTGTAAGCATGTTACGAACATCAAGTTGACAAACTCCTGACATCTTTCGGTTGACATTACCCCGGCTTTCAAGTATAATGGTTATACCAAGTAAGGAGAAAGATATGGAACCTGTCCCCGGAAACCTCGTTCGTGATCATAGCATTGGCGGGGCTATTGGTCTTGTCACCGAGATCGAGAGAGTCCCGCGAGGCATCCACCGCAACCGAAGAGAGGTGTGGGTGGTCCAACTGATGGACGGACGTAAGGTTCGCCACCTTGATGTAACTCTCTACAAGCTGGAGGTGATCAATGAAAGTCGGTGATCTGGTGACGGCAAAGCACGTTGATGGACTCGTTGGAGTTATCATTAAGCAGGTGGCGCCGGGAAACACACGGCTCCCCGCCATCTTCGAGGTGCTTGTGTCCGGTAACCGTGAAGTTTTCTTCTCCGATGCCCGATACAGCGGTGTCCACTTGTTCGGCCGCTCGCAACTGGAGGTGATCAATGAAAGTCGGTGAACTGGTTAGAAGCCGCAATTCTGAGTCCGGCATGCTGGGGATCGTTGTGGGCTGGGGTGGACTTGGGAACACGTGCCCAGTAGTCCATTGGAATGATGGCAGGATCAACTGGGTTATGCCACATCTGATCAAGGTGATAGTGTGAAAGTGATTCTTGACAAGCCCCTGACATTTGAGTCTTGACTTTAAGTCTGAGATCAAGTATAATATAAAGACATTAAAGGAGAGCACTATGAAAGTTGCCGCAGCCATCAAGAAGGTCGAAAATTACTTTAAGAAGCACGGACATCCAGAGGTAAAGATGGAGATCGTTGGTCACCGCTACACTTTCGTCTACAATGGACAAGTGGGATCTTTTTTCCCCAACGGTGCCCGCACAGGTTCACCCGAAGCACTGGAGGCGGATGCAACAAACTATCACGTTCGCAGTGTCAACGACCACAGCGATTCGATGACCGACTACTTTGCTGGCTCTTTCCGCGACAACATCACGCAGGTTTGCGAAAGCATGTTGCCTCCACCCAGTAAGTTCCGTGCTGGCGAACTCGTTCGCGGTAAGCAGAATAAGCGAGCCATCCGCCAAGGCTTCGCTGGTCACGTCGGGCTTGTGATGCAGACGGTTGGTGGCAAGTACGTCCGCGTTGCGTGGGTGGGTGCGGAAGAGCCCCGATTTGGTTGGCCAACGTACCCAGAGCGTGACTTGGAGATAGTATCATGAAGGTCGGTGATCTTGTTCGCAGTCGGCTGGGAAACATCGCCATCGTTGTAGCGACCCAAAAGATCCACATGGAAGAATTCATTGATGTCGTTTGGTGTCACACCGGGGTCTATCGCTCCGGCCGATTTGGGGGGCATTTTGTGGTTGTCAGTGACTCTTGACAATCCTCTAACATTCAAGCCTTGACTTCAAGCCCGGGATCGAGTATAATTAAGGGGAAAGAAAGAAGAATCCCCTATAAGGAGTAGAAAGATATGTCTTGGAATGGAACCGTTACTTGTGGACACTGTGGATGTCGCGGCCACAACTCTCGCACTTGCAAATCGCTGACGGAGGCGATGCGTCGGACCTACGATAGCCATGTTGTCTCGGCCAAGGCGCATTCGGCAAAGGGAGAGCTTGACCAAACGTCGATGCGTACCCGACTATCCGAAAATATCCGCAAGAGAATTATCGCTCGTTCCGGCATCGACCCAGCAACGAACAAACCTGTCAAGAAGACCGAGGAACAGAAGAAGACCCGAATGAGGCTCACTCGCTGTGGCTACTGCCGCCATTATGGGCATACTCGCCGCACGTGCAAGAACATGAAGAACGATTATAAGGTCTATGTTGCCGCCACCATCGAGGTGCGAAAGGCTTGGCTTAAGAAATACAGAGAGTCCGGTGTTGGTCTTGGCTCTCTGGTCATTCAAGATAGTTGGTCTTATGGTCCCGCAGGTGATAAGCCATGGGGCAAGTACCCCGCGATCGGTCTTGTGAGCAGCGTGAACTTTGTAAGAATTGACGCTGAGATGCAAGATCCTGATATCTTTAGTGTGACAACGAGCGCTAACTCTCTGGGCAGATATATGGTCCCTTTTAGTCTCGGAACTGCGCAAGCATTGGCGAAGAAGCAAGCCGACCAACCCGACGGCAACCACCGCAACCGTGTACTTGGCTCTGGCAGACTCGCAGAACCCCCTGCCAACTTCCTCGAACCCTCCAGCGTTCTACCCATTCGTGAAGCTCTCCCTCCTGGTCAAGACCGCATGTGGCGATATCTGCGAGAGCCAGTCAAGGGCACCTTCGTTGGAGAAGCTCGCCTGTCTCTCAGTCTGCCTATCAATGCCTATTCGAGCTAAGGGCGGCCGCCTTGAGTTGAATGACAAGCTTCTTAACATATCTCTGACATTAAACCCTTGACACATTGCTTTTCTTCTGGTATACTTACTAAGTAAGATAGAGAAGCAACCCACTCCACTGGAGAACATAAATGTCCGTCGATTTCGCCACTTTCATGACCACTGTCCCTCACATTCTTGACGCCAAGCTGCCCGTGCTGCTGCGCGGCCGCCACGGTGTTGGCAAGTCGCAAGTGGTCTATCAGATCGCCGCAGATCGCGACCTTCCGGTTGTAGAGCGCCGCGCTTCGCAGATGACAGAGGGTGATCTTCTTGGTCTGCCTGACACAGCCGACACGACCATCAACGGACGCAAGGCTACCACCTGGAACGCTCCCGACTGGCTTGTGACCGCTTGCGAGGAAGCCGTTGTACTTTTCCTTGACGAAGTTGACCGTGCCACCATGGAGGTGCGCCAAGGATTGTTTGAGTTGACCGATTCCCGCAAGCTGAACGGTTGGAACCTCCACCCAGAGACACTGATTATTGCCGCTGTCAACGGTGGCGAGAGCGGTGCCCAGTACCAAGTTGGCGAAATGGACCCTGCCGAATTGGATCGCTGGACCGTGTTTGATGTCGAGCCATCCACCGAGGACTGGCTTAAGTGGTCGACCGGCAAGGTCAACCCTATTCTGTGGGACTTCGTGAACATGAACCGTATGCACCTGGAGCATGCTGGCGACTTCGAGCCAAACAAGGTTTACCCTTCTCGCCGTTCCTGGGTCCGCTTCAATGACTCTGCTGCCCCTGCTGGTGTATTTGATGAAGAGGGCAACCGCGACCTCCTTTTCAACCTCGCGACAGCCTTCTTGGGCTTTGAGGCGGCTGTGTCTCTCCGCGATTTCGTGGAGCGTTACGAGTGGCAGGTCACGATCGAGGATATCCTTGACGCCGGTGATCTTTCCAAGACTGAGCAATGGGGTATCAACGATCACTCCGCAATGATTGAAAAGTTCGAAGCTTCGAAGGTGTTCACCGAGACCTTGAGCGCGGATCAGATCAAGAACCTTGCCGAGTACTTCATCACGCTGCCCTCCGAGGTAGCCATGAAGCTCTGGACCGCTCTTGGCGATTCCGAGAACATCGACAACGTGATCAACCTTCACAAGTCCGAGACCAACGACGGAGTGAGAGTTAGCAACCACCTTGTTGAGATCCTTGGTGGGGAAGTCGAGGAATAGGAATAGTTGAGAAAGCGAAGCCCAAAGTATCAGGTCGGTGAGCTTATCATTCCAACACTGGGCGACGGATGGCTACGCAGTAAGTGGTCCCCCGCGATAGTGTTGGAATGCCGCGAGCTTAACAAGACCGCATATGGATCCACGTCTGAGAAGAGAGCCGAGTATCTGCTATATGTGAACGGAAAAAAAGAGTGGTGGAAGGACTTGGCCGTCCGCGCATCATTCAACAAGATCTCTTGACATTCTCTTGACATTTGACCATTGACATCCAAGCGTCTCTCTGCTATAATAGAACAGTATTAAGGAGCAAACTATATGTCTGACGAGAACAAGACCGAGAACGAAGCTACCAGCGTTCCTGCCAAGCCCTTCAACCTGAACATGCACACCGCTCGTCTGCTTATGCGGGAGCCGTTTTTTGCTGCCCTTTCGCGCCGCATTGACAAGACCTCAACGACTGCCGTGCCAACGGCCGGCGTACGCATCAACCCAGACACCGCACAATTTGAACTGCTGTACAACCCTGAATTCATGAGCCTTCTTTCCGATGAGCATAAGCTTGGCGTCTTGATGCACGAGTTCTATCACATCATTTTCGAGCACGTTACCGGACGCAAGCCTGTCGATGGACTTAAGCGCATTGACAACATTGCGATGGACCTCGCCATTAATGGGCTGCCTGAGATGTCTGGCAAGCTCCCCAGTGCTAACGATCCTGGTCCTATTATGCCTTCCGGCGAACCCATGCAGGGTGTCATTCCAGGTGAGGGTCCATTTATCGATCTTCCTTCTTGTAAGACTTACGAATGGTACCTTGCCGCCCTTAAGAAGATGCAAGAAGAGCAAGAAGAGGGTCCCGGTGAAGGTGGCGAAGGCGAGGGAGGTCCCGGTAACGGAGACCCGTTTGATGGCGCTGATTCCTTTGACCAGCACGACCAATTTGGCGAGGGTGATGCTACCACTCAAGAGATCGCCAAGGAGCGTCTGAAGGAAGCCGTTAGGAAGGCGGCCGAAGAGGCCGAAAAGTCCCGTAGCTGGGGCTCAGTTTCGCATTCGGTACGTCAGGACATTCTTGAGCGCATCGCGACCAAGGTTGATTGGCGCAAGGTGCTCCGGTACTTCGTTCGCACTTCCCAGCGTGCTGATAAGCGTTCGACACCTCGCCGGCTGAACAAAAGATACCCCCGTGTGCATCCCGGGAAGCGTGTACGTCGTCAGGCTAAGATCGCTGTCTCTATTGACCAGTCTGGATCCGTCGATGATACGATGCTCACCGCTTTCTTTTCTGAGCTGAACAAGCTCGCCGAGATCGCCGAGTTCACAGTGATCCCTTTTGACACCGAGGTAGCAGAGAGCAAGATTTACACCTGGAAGAAGGGGCAGACCCGCAAGACAGAAAGAGTCCTGCAAGGAGGCACCTGCTTTAACGCGCCTACAAAGTATGTGAATGCTCACGACTTCGACGGTCATATCATTCTGACCGATCTGTGCGCGCCCCGCCCTGTCCCAAGCAAGTGCCAACGGATGTGGATGACAACCAAGCAGCACGCTGCCCGCCCATATTTCCAGACCCCTGAGAGGATCGTGGCTATTGACTAAACTCTTGACATTCTCTTGACATCTTGCGGTTGACATTGACCGTGAGATCCTGTATAATGGTTATACCAAGTAAGGAGTTCACACTTGAAGTTTTACATCAGCCGCACCCACGTTTGCATCGACGACAACGGTATCCCAACCGGTCATGAATCTGTTCTCACCAAGCCTGACGCCATCAAGCCCACCCGCGAGATGTTGCGACGGATGAAGGCGTTGGGTATCACCAACGTCCATATTTGCGAGCACCCTGTGAATTCACGCCGATGGGGCAAGTTGGACCGCGCAGGCACCAAGCGAGTTAAGACCCGTGCAATGACCCTCGCCGACGTTGCTGGCGGATTGGAGGAACTGGCGGCCGAGGCAGCAAAGAATAACTCTTGACACTCTCTTGACATTCTCCCCTTGACGCAGGGTACAAAATGCGTTACACTATAGACATCAGCACAAGGAGCACCCTGATGAAAAAGAACGAAGTCCAAAATTATAACGGCATCCTGCTTACTTCCCGCGAAGCTGTGATTTCACAAATCCTCTTTGAATCCGGCGCAGCCAGCACCAACGATCTCGCCCAGCGTATGATCGAGCTTGGCGATGATGATGGCTCTCTCTTGACCGAAGACATCACGAACGCCTGCGAGATGCTGATCTTGTCTGGACTCGCATGCTCGCGCACCGCCGACGATGGCACCCGTCTCTATGACTTTCGCGGTATCTGCGAAGCCGCAGCCAATTGGGCGGATGAGATGAAGATCATCGCACAGCAAGAATATCTAACCGCAGTCGATCAACAGTCCGCGCTATCGGTCAATGCCGCAGCCGGGCGTCCCATCGTTGGCTTCGCACGCGAGACGGAATGATGGCTGGCCGTATGACCATCGGTTGTCTCGTTCGCCATCTGCCCACTGGCGCCTTGGGCACCATCATTGATCATTTCATGTGGGACGAGAATGGCGGGGGGTTTGAGGTTCAATTTATCTCTCCTGTCTCGCTTAGCTCGTGGACCACGAAGAAGAGCAGCCGCGTGAAGGGTCGTCATACCGCCTTCGAACTTGTATCAGGTGTCTAACAACTCCTGACAAACACCTGACATCTTGCGCTTGACAACAGGGGTGAGAACAGGTATAATAAGGGCATAAAGAAGGAGAATTCTATGCCACGCATCACATACCGCGACCGCCTCCAAGCCCTCATCGATAACCCAGATCTGGATCCGTCTGATCTCATCTTTGTGGAGTCGCTGCTTTCTTTCTACAATCGCAAGGGAAAGCTAACCCCCGGCCGTGCCCGAATCGTTCGCGAGTTGGAAGACCGCTGGTCCGCTGATGCAATTGTAGCCCGCAAAGAAGAGAGTCCCTCCATTCTTGCCCGCATCGAAAGAATTAAGGCACGCGCCGTTGGCACTTGGGACGCTGATTTCCTCCAGAGCCTTAAGGTCCAAATCAACCGCGGCCGCCCACTGACAGACCGACAAATGGATGTTTTCGTGGAGAAGGAAGAACAATACAGCGACGAAGCCATGGCAGCCAAAGAGACGTGGCAGGAGCGGTACAAGGCGGACGCCACCCTGCGCCTTGCCGCTGTTCGCGCTGCCCGCTATTACAGGACAACCGGCTATTTTAGTGCTCTTTCTCGCCGCGTGCTGGATGAGCCCGGCTTTGTGCCCACCCAGCGAGAATACGCCAAGATCGTTGAGAACAAGTATGCTCAGAAAGTTATTGCTGCCTATGAGGCTCCCCCTAAATTTCCTGTGGGTGCTATGGTGACCGGCGGCGCAGGAATCCACAACATGAGAGGTGTCCACGTCCGCCTTTACAATAAGGCGATGGTCGTCATCCAAAATGATGGACTGCCTGTGATCAACGCTGCCAAGGGCACCCGCTGTTACAAGGTTCTGCCCGTTGGCTCAGCCACCACCTATATCATTGAGGAACGATGGCTGAAGACAAATCGTCGTGCCAAGAAAATGGCAAAGGCAACCGCAAAATGAAGGGCATTATCAAGAGCACAGCGAGCGCAATTTGGCTTGGAGCTATCGGTTACCTCGCCTTCTACGCTTCGTTCTACATCTTCCGCACCATTTTTTCCGCTCTGTCCTAAAGTTTTCCGCTTGAGATCCGTTATACGAGCACAAGGAGCAATAAACGCAATGAACGAGCACAACCTATACATCAATGGCGTCCTCTTTGAAGTCTTTAACTCCGTAGAGCGAGCCCTGATCGCATTTAAGAACTGGCGCGCCCAAGGCTATGATGTACGAATCGCCTTTAACGTCTGCCTGAACTGAGCAACCGAGCAACCGAGACAAGCCCGAGAACACAGAAACAAGAATAAGATGAAAGATATGAAGAAGCACAAGCCATGGATGGTAAAGGGTAGAATGTACATGCTCCAGAGGATAGCCAAAAACAAGTTTGAGAATACGATGGTTATGGATGGAACAGGGTACCTACGAAGCACGCATATTATCGGGAAGTCCCCCCGCAGATATACCGATGGTGATGTGTTCGTTTGTTTGAGCTGCGAGCCCCTTGTACGCCGCCCGGAGATCCTCAAAGAGTACGGGCAATATTGGATTTGTAGCCTGCTCACTCCTGACGGCAAAGTGGCTAAGATCACATCTAACGGAAACAAGACAAAGTTCAAGCTGGTTACTGGTCATACTGGTCAAGATCAAGAGTAGAAGAGCAAAATCAAAAGACTGCGATGATGGGGATGATGAATGACATATCCCCGAGACAACAAAAGAAATAAGGTAGTAGACATAGACATGGAAATCACAGTCAAGTATCAACAAGCACGTAACCTAGGTATCTCCGATCAACACGCCAAAGCCTTAGATGGTATGGTGATCACAGATGTACAACACTTCCATAGTATTCACAGGGACATGTTGTCTAAGGCAAGGTCTTGCTCTGTACACAATGATCAATCAAAAGCTGATGTACTGTACACTCTTGCAAGTATGCTGCGAATGTATTATGATTCTGTTGCTTGGAAGACTCCGCCTAGTGAGAGATAGATGAGAGGTAAGATAAGTGTTTTATTGATTATGTACATTTGTGGGTTATTTTGTTGATTTGTGGATGAGATGTAAACAGAAAGTGGGTTGTAGTGGGATGTAGTGGTAAATGGTGGAATGTGCTGTACAGGCTCCTGAGAGCGAAGACTTTTATTGATGGGGTTGAGAGTGCTGCGGGAGATGTGCGGTGGAATGCGGGAGGGATCTAGTATACCCCCACAAACCAAACGCAACCAACAAGCCCGCATTTCTACCGCATAGGACAGCATTTGTCCGCTTTTCCCCGCAATACCGCGATAAATAATGCTTGACAACCAACGCCGCTTGTGCTACAATTAACCCAAGGAAACTAACCATCACTTCGCTTCGCTCAGAGAGGCTTCGCCAATGCTAACAGCAACCATTCAAGAAAAGCGCCTCATCATTTACGGGCTATGCGCGTTTGTGTACGTCTTCTTTTGCATTTAAACGGGATTGTGGCGGAATCGGCATACGCAGCAGACTTAAAATCTGCCGGTCTTAGACCTTGTGGGTTCAAATCCCACCAGTCCCACCATCTTCGCTCCGCTCGACGGGGCTGCGCCACCACCTTAAATATACACGAGAACACATAAAAATACAGGTTCTAACTGCATAAACATACACGGGACGGTGAGCGGAGAGGTCGATCGCTCCGGGCTTTTAACCCGGCACACAAACATCGTGGGTTCAAATCCCACCCGTCCCACCATTTACTCTTGACACACTTTCTACCTCCACTAAGGCAACCCCCCTCTCAAACCTTCAGAAACGCCGATTATGCGAGACACAAAACTCTTGACATACCAGCAAACCCTATAAACCGACCCCCCTCACAAACCATCAAAAAGGCACATTATGAAAGTTGGCGATCTCGTGGAGCTTGAAAGCTGGTGTAAGAACCGTCACAGACCCGCGATCATCACCAAGACCATATGGTTTAATCGCCAAG